>JAAIGE0100200141.1_pt1 | contig 98857 bp, 94 predicted proteins | sample 6487951 | NCBI WGS metagenome assembly JAAIGE01 (sample SAMN13974128, study PRJNA590717) | phyllosphere metagenome | biome: tomato field; feature: multiple bacterial spot infested tomato fields; material: tomato leaves; isolation source: leaves from tomato fields | host: Solanum lycopersicum ...
AGACGCCGTAAACCCCGCTCCGCGGTCCGGCCCAGCCGCTGGCGGCTGTGCGTTCGGGCGCTTGCGAAGCAGTGCTTCGCAAGCAAAGCACCCTCACCCTTGGGGGCTTGGCCGCGGCATCCATGCCGCGGACACTCCCGCCACCGGACCCACCCCGCCTTCGACAGATTTCTGCGATCTGTCGCGGATCCACGCCATGCGTGGATGAATCTCAATCGAAATCGAATATTTCGAAAATTGAACGAAGAGCATCCACGCATGGCGTGGATCTACCGTGTCGACCAAGGTCGACACCTACCCGCAGCAGCGCGAAATCTGTCGGAGGTGGGGCGGTGTCGGATTGCGGGGTGTCAGCCGCATGGATGCGGCTGCCAAGCCTACACGGACGTACTTGCGGCGTCCCCGCAATCCGACACCGCCCCGCCAAACCACGGAATCCGCTTTTGCTCTGGCTGTTGACCTGGCCTCTGCGGGTGCAGGGCGCAGCCCTGCCGAAACCCACCCTCAGGAACTGCAGGACAGCATCGAGCAGCCGGCGCGATTGTCGGCCCACGCCGGGCGCTTGCCGGCGAAGTGTTCCAGGCCGGCACGCTCGGTGTATGGATCGCGCAGTACGTCCTGCAACGCATGAACGCCGCCGAGGTCGCCCTGCTCTGTGCGGTCGATGGCCTCCTGGGCCAGCCAGTTGCGCAGCACGTACAGCGGATTGGCCGCGGTCATCTTCGCCGTGCGCTCGCTGGCCGACAGCGGATCGGCCTGCAACCGCGCCGTGTAGTCCTGCAGCCACTGCTGCAACGGTGCCTGCACCGCCTGCTGGCGCGCCTCGTCGTAGTACACCGCGTCCAGCAGCGCCGCATCCGGTGCCGCCGGATCGATACGCATCAGCGCACGCCAAGCCAGTGTCATGTCCATGGCACCGTCCTGCATCAGCTGCTGCCAGCGCAGGAAAAGCTGCAGGTCGTCATCGTCGGCCGCGGCCAGTCCGAGCTTGGCGGCAGCATCGCGACGCGTGCAGGCCACGAAGGTGGACTGATAGGCCGCCAAGCCCGCTTGTAGCGGTGCGACATCACCGAACAGCGGAGACAGCGCCTGCGCCAATCGGCTCAGGTTCCAGTACGCCACCTGCGGCTGGGTGCCGAAACGATAGCGGCGGCCCTGCGCGTCGGTGGTGTTCGGCGTCCAGTCCGGGTCGAAGTCCTCGACCCATCCGTAGGGGCCGTAATCGAGTGTGAGGCCGAGCACGGACAGGTTGTCAGTGTTCATCACGCCATGCACGAAGCCGACGCGCATCCAGTGCGCGATCATCTCGGCGGTTCGCACCGCGATCTGCGCGAACCAGTCGCCGTACAGTGCCTCACCCTGCCCTTGGAGTTCAGGGAAATCGCGGGCGATGCAGGCATCGACCAGCTGCTGCAGCAACGCGGTTTCCCCGCGCGACGCCGGAAGCTCGAAGGAACCAAAGCGCAGGAACGACGGCGACACCCGGCATACGATGGCACCCGGCTCGGCACGTGGATGGCCGTCATAGAACATGTCGCGCACCACGTCGTCGCCGGTACCGACCAGCGACAGCGCACGCGTGGTCGGCACACCCAGATGATGCATGGCCTCACTGCACAGGAATTCGCGGATCGACGAGCGCAGCACTGCGCGCCCATCGGCGCCGCGCGAGTAAGGCGTGGGGCCGGCCCCCTTCAGCTGCAGCTCCCAGTGGTGGCCATCCGGCGCGACCAGTTCACCCAGCGAGATCGCGCGGCCATCGCCGAGCTGGCCGGCCCAGTGGCCGAACTGATGGCCACCGTAGTTGGCCGCCCAGGGCTGCATGCCGGCGTACAGCGCGTTACCGCCGAATACGCGCGCGAAGCCTTCGCTCTCGACCTCAGCGGTATCGAAGCCAAGCATCTCGGCGACGTCCGGTGCCCAGGCCAGCAGCGTGGGCGCTGTCACCGGGGTCGGCATCACCGGCGACCAGGCGGCGCCCAGCACTTCCCGCCGGCGCGGGCCGGATTCGGGGTCGCCCGGCAGGGTATGCAGCAGGCGGTTGTCGAAACGGGGGCTGTCAGTATCCATGGTGCTGAAGATGGGGGCGACGGCCACCCTCCTCAATTGCCGCTGAGTGCCTGCAGGTGACCGCCGTGGGCCTCGGCACGCTGATAGGCCGGGCGTTCACCGATGCGCTTGAGGAAGCCACGCAGTGCCGGCTTGTCGTCGAGGCCACCACCGCGCGCAGCCGCAGCCTGGATCGGGAAGCTCATCTGGATGTCGGCGGCACTGAAGCGCTCGCCGGCGAACCACGGGCTTTCGGTCAGGCGGCGCTCCATCCAGTCCAGGTGCAGACGCCGCTGCGGGCCGATGAAGCCACGCTCGGCCTTGTCGGCGATGCTGCGTGCGATCGGGCGCGCGAAGAACGGCATCGGTGCGCTGCGGATGCGACCGATCACCAGGGTCAGCAGCAGCGGCGGCATCGCCGAGCCTTCGGCGTAGTGCAGCCAGTAGCGGTAGGCGATGCGTTCGGCACCATCGGCAGGCGTCGGCGACGGCGACAGCTGGCGCTGGGTGTCGTAGCGGTCGGCAAGGTAATCAAGGATGGCACCGGATTCGGCCAGCACCAGTTCACCATCCTGCAGTACGGGTGACTTGCCCAGCGGATGCACCTGACGCAGTTCCGGCGGTGCCAGCAGCGTCTTCGGATCGCGCGGATAGCGGCGCAGTTCGTAGTCCAGCCCCAGCTCCTCCAGCATCCACAGCACGCGTAGTGAACGGGAGTTTTCCAGATGGTGGACGATGCGCATGGGAACGATCCTTGGGAAGACCTGCATCGTACCGCGCACGGTGCATGCCCTTTGTAGAGTCGGGCATGGCCGACTCTACAAAAAGCAGCGGGCAATAAAAAACGCCGGAAGCTTTCGCTTCCGGCGTTCTGGCTACCAAACGGTAGCAGACGGATTAGACCGCCTGCACCTGGTCAGCCTGCATACCCTTCTGACCCTGGACGGCGATGAAGGTAACCTTCTGGCCTTCCTGCAGGGTCTTGAAGCCGGTGCCCTGGATGGCACGGAAGTGCACAAACAGGTCCGGGCCGCTTTCCGGGGTGATGAAGCCGAAGCCCTTGGCGTCGTTGAACCACTTGACGGTGCCGGTCTGACGATCAGACATTTGACTAACTCCTGAAACACATGTTGAAAAAATCGCAGCCACCGGGTATCGGGGCCGAGACTGAGTTGCAGGCGTTGGTAAAGCGGATCGATGAGCGGATCGTGAGATCAACTGCACCAGGCCACGATTCACGGTGACCCTAGCAAACACAGTGGGACGAACGATACGCGTGTTTTCTGCAAAAAGCGATAGCCCGGACGTTCATCGGCAAACGCCGCCCGCTAGGCGTGGCAAGGGTTGGCGCCTTTCCGCGGCTAACCCCGAGTCCCCATTCAGGTTTTTCCTACCCTACACTGGGTAAATGACTGAAGCTGAAACCCAAGCTGAACACGCCCGCCCCCGTATCTGGGTGGATGCAGATGCCTGCCCCACCGTCATTCGCGACATCCTGTTCCGGGCGGCTGAACGGGTCGGGATCGAACTGACCCTGGTCGCCAACCAGTGGATCCGTACCCCGCCCTCACGCTGGCTGCGCTCGATCCAGGTGCCGCAGGGCCTGGACGTGGCCGACAGCGCCATCGTCGAGCGGGTGGCCGCCGGCGACCTGGTGGTCACCCAGGACATCCCGCTGGCCGCACTGGTGCTGGAAAAGAAGGCGGTGGCGCTGAACCCGCGCGGCCAGCTGTACACCCCGAACAACATGGCCGAACGGCTGTCGATGCGCAATTTCATGGAGGAACTTCGCGGCGCCGGGGTACAGACCGGGGGGCCTCCGCCATTGGGACCACGCGACCGGCAGCTGTTTGCGGCCGAGCTGGACCGCTGGCTGGCGCGCCATCCGGCCCGCTGAGCGCTTCTAGCCTTCCTGATCAGGCAGGCGCAGGCAACGCTGGCTGCTGAACACCCGACGCTCGCCGCTCAACGGGTCGTCGAAGGCCAGCCCCTGCGCCAGCAGCTGCAGCGGCACCTCGGCCGTGCCTGCCGGCCGCTGCCGCAACTGCGGATACAGGTCATCGCCCTCGATCGGCGCGCCCAGCATCGCCATGTGCACGCGCAGCTGGTGCTTGCGGCCGGTTTCCGGCAGCAGCCGATAGCGCCAGATCGGTCCCTCACCCTCGATCAGCTCGATCCGGCTGCGCGCATTGGGCTCCCCGGGCACTTCGGCCATGCGGAAGAACGGTTCGGCCGGAGCCAAACGGCTGTGCCGATGCAGCGGGAACGTCACCGCGGGCAGTGCCGGCGCCAGCGCCTCGTAGGTCTTGTCGATGCGGCGTTCGCGGAACAGCCGCTGGTAGGCGTCGCGCGATGCAGCCTGCGTGGAGAACAGCACCAGACCTGCAGTCAGCCGGTCCAGCCGATGCAGCGGCACCAGATCGGTATTGCCGGTGCTCGCGATCAGGCGTGCCAGCAACGTCTCGCGCACATAACCTCCCGCTGGCGTGACCGGCAGGAAGTGCGGCTTGTCGGCCACCAGCAGGTGCGGGTCGTGATGGACGATGGTCTCGGCGAAGGGGATCGCCGGCTCGTCCACAACCTCGCGGAAGTACTGGATCTCCAGCCCCACCTGCCAGGGCATGTCCGCTGCCAGCGCCCTGCCCTGCGCGTCCTGCACCCGTCCGCGCGTGAAGCGATCCTGCCATTGCTCACGATCGATGCGCGGAAAACGCGCGCACAGGCCGTCGAGCAGGGTGGCCCAGTGGCCGGGCGGAAGCTGCAGGCGGCTGGGCAGGATCATCAGGTCCACTCAGGCAACGGAAAAGAGCCCAAGCGTGCCACGTTGACGCTGCACAGACAGCCCCGCCACGGACACCCCCGGAGCAAACCTCTATCATGGTCCTCTTTAGTCCACGGTACCCCAATGGCTCTCACCGCCACCATCCGCAAGGCCGAACTGCAGATCAGCGACATGGATCGCGGCTATTACGCGACCCACAACCTGACCCTGGCCCAGCACCCGTCCGAGACCGACGACCGCTTGATGGTGCGCCTGCTCGCCTTCGCGCTGAACGCTGGCGACCGCCTGGAGTTCGGCCGCGGCCTGAGCACCGATGACGAACCGGACCTGTGGGAACACGACTACACCGGCGACATCCTGCAGTGGATCGACCTGGGCCATCCCGACGAATCGCGCATCCGCAAGGCCAGCAACCGCAGCCGCCAGGTGCAGGTGATCAACTATGGCGGCAACGCTTCGGAGATCTGGTGGGGCAAGCAGGGCAAGGGCCTGGCGCGCTTCGACAACCTGTCCGTGGTTGATCTGGACGGCGACTTCGTCGAGCGCTGGGGCCAGCAGATCAAGCGTGCGATGCGCTGGAGCGTGCTGATCCAGGACGGCGAGGTGCAGCTGCTGGACGATCAGATCCAGCTCGACGTGATCCCGAACTGGCGCAAGCGCGCCAAGGCATGAGCGCGCTCCGTTGCGATGTGGTCGTGATCGGTGCCGGTGCAGCCGGGCTGATGACCGCGATCACGGCCGGCCAGCGCGGCCGCCAGGTGCAGGTGATCGACCATGCCAACAAGATCGGCAAGAAGATCCTGATGTCCGGTGGTGGCCGCTGCAATTTCACCAACACCGGCACCACCCCGGCCAACTTCCTGTCGGCCAACCCGCACTTCTGCAAGTCGGCGCTGGCGCGCTACACACCTTGGCATTTCATCGAGCTGGTCAACAAGCACGGCATCGCGTATCACGAAAAAGAGCTGGGCCAGCTGTTCTGCGACATTTCGTCCAAGCAGATCGTGAAGATGCTGGTGGACGAATGCCAGGCGGCGGGCGTGCAGATCCGTACCCAGTGCAGCGTCGAGCGCATCGAGCATGGCACCGATGGTTTCCGCGTACACACCACGCAGGGCCTGTTCCATTGCGCCTCGCTGGTGGTGGCCACCGGTGGCCTGTCGATTCCCAGCCTTGGCGCCACCGGTTTCGGCTATGAGATCGCCCGCCAGTTCGGCCACCAGGTGCTGCCGACCCGCGCCGGACTGGTGCCGCTCACTCTCAGCGGCAAGCACCAGGAACGGTTGGCCGATCTCAGCGGCGTGGCGCTGCCGATCGAGGCGCGCTGCAATGGAAAGAGCTTCCAGAACTTCATGCTGCTGACCCACCGCGGCGTAAGTGGCCCGGCGATCCTGCAGATCTCTTCGTTCTGGCAACCCGGTGACGCGCTGGAGCTGGACCTGTTGCCTGGCCAGGATGCCGGTGACTGGCTGCGCCAGATGAAGCAGGAGCGGCCCGCCGCCGAACTGCGCACGGTGCTGGGCGAGGTGCTGCCGAAGCGGCTGGCGCAGCGCCTGTGCGAGCACTGGCTGCCCGACCGTCCGGTGCGCCAGCTGGACGAGCCGGTGCTGCGCCAGGCTGCACAGTTGCTGGGCGCGTTCCCGCTGGTGGCCAGTGGCACCGAGGGCTACCGCACCGCCGAAGTCACCCTGGGCGGCGTGGATACGGCCGAAGTCTCGTCTTCGACGCTGGAATCCAAGCGCGTGCCCGGCCTGCATTTCGTCGGTGAGGTGCTGGATGTGACCGGCTGGCTGGGCGGCTACAACTTCCAGTGGGCCTGGGCCAGCGGCCACGCGGCCGGCGGCGTGGTGTGAACCACATCGCCGTTCGATGCGCGCAAGGGGTGCGCGCATGGACGGTTCGCCGCGCATCGTGTATCTAGGTTCGCAGATTGGGGAGCAGTGCATGCAGAACGCGAACGACATCACCATCCGCCTGCTGATCGTCGACGACAGCGGCGAGAATGCCGAAGCCATCGTCAGCACCCTGCGCAACAGCGGCATCGCGGTGCGCCCATGGCGCCCGCAGGACGCGGCCGAACTGGCCCAGGTGCTGGCCAGCCAGGCCATCGACCTGGTGCTGGCGTCACCCTCGCAGGGCATTCCACTGCCGTTGGCCGCACAACATATCGCTGCCAGCGGCAAGGACATTCCGCTGGTGCTGCTGGCCGAGCGCATCGACGAGGACGAGCTGGTGCAGGCCAGCAGCCATGGCATCCGCGCCCTCGCCCTGCGCCAGCGCCCCGAGCATCTGCTTGCGGTGATCCGTGACCAGTGGGTGGACCTGCAGGCGCGTCGCGGCCTGCGCCGCATCGAGGCACAGATGCGCGAGACCGAGCGCCGCTGCGATGCGTTGATTGCCTCCTCGCGCGATCCCATCGCCTACGTGCACGAAGGCATGCATATCCGCGCCAACGATGCCTACCTGGAAATGTTCGGCTACGAGCATTTCGACGACATCGAAGGCATCTCCCTGCTGGACATGGTCGCCGCCCAGCACGTGGAGGGCTTCAAGCAGCTGCTGAAGGGCCTGAGCCGTGGCGAGGCGCCGCCGCCGCAGTACCAGCTCGATGCCCGTCACGAGGACGGCAGCGCGTTTCCGGCGACGATGGAATTCACTGCCGCCACCTATGAAGGCGAGTCCTGCCTGCAGGTGGTGCTCCGCCGCCGCATGGAGTTCGACCCGGAACTGGCGCGCGAGGTCGAGGACCTGCGCCAGCGCGACCAGGTCACCGGCCTGCTCAACCGCCCGACCTTCATGCTGCAGCTGGAAAGCGCGGTAGCCCAGGCCGGGCGCAGCGAAGGCCAGTTCGGCCTGCTGCTGATCGAGCCGGACCACTATGCGCGCCTGCTGCCGGACATCGGCCTGGCGTCGGCCGACACCCTGATCGGCGCCCTCGCCGGCCTGCTGGCCGAAGTGGTGGGCGAGGATGCGCAACTGGCCCGTTTCGGCGAGCACAATTTCGCCGTGCTGCAGGCCGGCCCGTATGCGCAGACCGTGGCGCTGGCCGAGCGCATCCGCGAGGCCTACGCCGCGCATGTGTTCAGCATCGGCGCCCGCTCGGCCACGGTGACGGTGAGCATCGGCGGCGTGCAGGTGGGCGAGAAGATCGCCAGCATCGGCCAGGTACTGGCGCGCGCCAGCGAATGCACGCATGCCGCCGCCGAGCTGGGCAACACCTGCCGCATCTTCGACCCGGCCGCCGCTGACCGCGTGGAGGAAGAACGCGTGCTGCGCTGGGTCGCGCGCATCCGTGAAGCACTGGCTGGCGACGGCTTCCAGCTGCACTACCAGCCGGTACTGAACCTGCAGGGCGAGTCACTGGAGCTGTACGAGGCGTATCTGCGCCTGGAGCACAACGGCGAACTGCTGAGCCCGACTGCGTTCCTGGGCATCGCCGAGGAGCACGGCCTGCTGGCCGACATCAACCGCTGGGTGGTCTCGCAGGCGATCGCCGTGCTTGGCCAGCGCGCCCGCGAAGGGCATGCCACCCAGATGCTGGTGAAGGTGACCCCGGAATCGTTCGACGACCCGCAGATGATCGCCACTCTTCGCCGTGAGCTGCAGGCACAGGGTGTGCCTGGCGAGCGGCTGTGGCTGCATGCGCCGGAAGCGAAGGTGTTCACCCACCTGCGCAGCGCCCAGCAGTTCCTTGCCGAAGTGGCACCGCTGGGTTGCCGGATCGGCCTGGAGCAGTTCGGCTCGGGGCTGGATTCGTTCCAGCTGCTGGCCCACTTCCAGCCCCAGTTCCTCAAGCTGGACCGTGGTTTCACCAGCGACCTGGCGGCCACCCGTGAGAACATCGACCGCATCAGCCAGATCACCGCGCGTGCGCAGGAAGCCGGCATCCGCACCATCGCCGAGTTCGTCAGCGATGCCAACTCGATGACCCTGCTGTTCAGTGCCGGCGTGGACTATGTGCAGGGCGACTTTGTCGGCCCCGCGCTGGCGGAGATGGGCTTCGAGTTTGGTTGACCGATGGTAGTGCCGGCCGCTGGCCGGCAGCCTCAGGTACCCGGGGTTGCCGGCCAGCGGCCGGCACTACCAAAAGAGAAGGCCGGCTTTCGCCGGCCTTTTGCTTGATCAGGTCAGATCGACCAGGTTGTCGATCTTCACGTCGGGGTTGACGTCGGCCTCGTAGTCGACTCCCTCCACGCCAAAGCCGAACAGGCGCAGGAAGTCGGCCTTGTAGCCGGCCAGGTCGCTGATCTCGTACAGGTTCTCGTTGGTCACCTGCGGCCACAGCGCGACAACCTTGCCCTGCACGTCCGCCGCCATTTCCTTGTAGTCCGCACGCAGGCGGCCTTCTTCGTCGATGAGCGCGACCTTGTTGCCGTCACCATCAACCAGGTCGTGGCGCAGGCGATCGACCGCCACGCCATCGGCGCTGGCACCGTAGAGGATGTCGTAGAGCACATCGAGCTGTTCGATGCAGCCTTCGTGGGTACCCTTTTCCTTCATCACCTTGAACAGCAGCGACAGGTACAGCGGCATGGTCGGAATGGCCGAGCTGGCCTGGGTGACTACCGCCTTGAGCACTGACACGCGGGCGTCGCCACCGATCTTGGCCAACTTCTCGCGCAGGCTCAGCACCTTGGTGTCCAGGTCTTTCTTGGCCGCGCCGATCGAACCGTTCCAGTAAATGGCCTGGGTGATCTCTTCACCCACGTAGGTGAAGGCAGTGGTGGTGCAGCCGTTGGCCAGCACGCCGGCATCGGCCAGTGCGTCGATCCACATCTGCCAGTCCTCACCGCCCATCACCGCGACCGTGCCGGCGATTTCCTCGGCCGTGGCCGGCTGCAGGTGGGTCTCGGTCAGCACTTCCTTGTCGGTGTCCAGCCCGCGCAGGGTGATCGGCTCGCCGATCGGCTTCAGCGTCGAGCTGATGATTTCACCGGTCTTCGGGTGCTTGCGACGCGGCGCGGCCAGGCTGTAGACCACCTGATCCACCTGGCCGAGATCGGCCTTGATCATCTCGATGGTCCTGGCCTTCACTTCATCGGAGAAGGCATCGCCGTTGATGCTCTTGGCGTACAGGCCGGCTTCGTCGGCGTACTTGTGGAACGCGGCGGAGTTGTACCAGCCCGCAGTGCCCGGCTTGCTCTCGGTGCCAGGGCGCTCGAAGAAGATGCCCAGGGTCGCCGCACCACTGCCGAAGGCCGCGGTGATGCGCGCCGCCAGGCCGTAGCCAGTGGAGGCGCCGATCACCAGCACGCGCTTGGGGCCGTTCTGGATCGGCGGGCGCGCGCGGATGTAATCGATCTGCTGCTTGACCGCGGCCTCGCAGCCGGTCGGGTGGGTGGTGACGCAGATGAAGCCGCGGACGCGCGGTTTGATGACCATGGATACCTCGGGTTGGCAGATGCGGCGCGCGGGGCGCTCAGCAGGAATACGTGGCGCGCGTGCGCGCGAACCGCAGGATCGTAGTGCGCGGGGGAAGATTGCACAACCGACGCTGGCGTAGGGTGGTGGTGTTTTGCAGGGTTGCACCCTGCACCTGCAGAGACCGGAGCAACGTCAAAAGCTGGGTTCCTGTGAGATGGCGGGGTGGGTCCGGTGGAGGGGGACGCCGTGAACCCGTCCATGGGGGCTTGGTCGCGGCATCCATGCCGCTCACACCCCCTCCACCGGACCCACCCCGCCTTCGACAGTCTTCCGCGATCTGTCGGAACAGCTCTTGGGGGCAGATCCGTTTTCCGAAGGAAAACGGATCTGCCCCCATTTGTTTGTATCGATATCTGACAGATGTGCCGACCAACGGTCGGCACCCACCAACAGCCGCGTGAACCTGTCGAAGGCGGGGCACTGTGGGTTTGCGGGGTGTGAGCCGCATGGATGCGGCGACCAAGCCCCCATGGATGGGTTTACGGCGTCCCCGCAAACTCACAGTGCCCCGCCATCCCACGGAATGCCGCTTCGCTTTGGATTTGGCTGTTGCTGTTGCTTCGGCAGGTGCAGGGCGCCGCCCTGCCAACAAAAAACCCCGCTTGCGCGGGGTTCTCTGTGTGCTGCGTGCAACAGGTGTTTACGGGCGACGGGCCAGGGCCTCGACGTCCTTCGCCTTCGGCAGCAGGTCCTGCTTGCTGACGCGCAGGAAACCGATCGTCAGCATCGGCACCGCCACCAGGATCGAGGACAGCACCACGATTACCGCACCGATCATGTGCGTCTCGGCCAGGCCTTCCATCGAGCTGCCGCCGTACATGTACAGGGCAAGCGCTGACAGGAAGAACATCACAGCCGTGATCACCGTACGCGACAGCGTCTGGTTGATCGAACGGTTGAGCACTTCCATCGAGTCCACGCGCAGGCTGCGGAAGTTCTCGCGGACGCGGTCGAAGACCACGATGATGTCGTTGATCGCAAAGCCCATCACCGACAGCAGGCCGGCCAGCACGGTCAGGTCGAACTCACGGCCCAGCAGGGACACATAAGCCACCGTCACGATCAGGTCGAACATCGCCACGATGCTGGCGGTGACCGCGAACTTCCATTCGAAGCGCACCGCGATGTAGATCAGGAAGCCGGCCAGCATGAAGATGGTGGCGTACAGGCCATTCATCGCCAGGTCCTTGCCGATCTGCGGACCCACGAACTCATTGCGCAGCACCGTAGCCTGGTTGTCGGCGGTGGACAGCGCCTTCACCACGGCCGCGGCGGTGGCCTTGTCCTCGTGCGCGGCATCGCCGGTGCCCGGGGCGTGCTCACCGTGCGGGGCCAGGCGGATCAGCAGGTCGGTGTTGCCACCAACACTCTGTACCTGGGCGCCGTCGAAGCCGCTCTCTTCGAGCTTGGTACGGACCTGCTCGACGTCCACCGCCTTGTCGAAGCGGGCTTCGATCAGGGTGCCGCCGGTGAAGTCCAGGGCGTAGTTGAAGCCCTTGAAGCCGATGATGGCGATGGAGGCCAGGAACACGATGATCGTGACGACCATCGCGACATGGCGCCAGCGCATGAAGTCGATCTTGGTGTCGTTCGGGAGGATGTGCAGCGGAAACAGTTTCATGTGCGTGTCGTCCCGTCAGATGGCCACGTTCTGGAGCTTCTTGCGGCGGCCGTAGATCAGCGTCGCCAGTGCACGCGACACGGTGATCGCGGTGAACATGGAGGCGAAAATACCGATGATCATGGTCAGCGCGAAGCCCTTCAGCGGACCGGTACCGAATGCGAACAGCGCCACACCGACGATCAGGCCGGTCAGGTTGGCGTCGAGGATGGTGCCCGAAGCACGTTCGTAACCGGTCACGATCGCGGTCTTGCCCGGCACGCCGGCACGCAGTTCTTCACGGATACGTTCGTTGATCAGCACGTTGGCGTCGACCGACAGGCCGACCGACAACGCCAGGCCGGCGAAGCCCGGCAGGGTCATGGTCGCACCGAAGAGCGACATCACCGCGACCACGATCAGCAGGTTGAACAGCATCGCGATCGAGGTGATCACGCCGAACATGCGGTAGTAGACGCTGAAGAACACCAGGGTGAACAGGAATGCGAACACGACCGCGCGCATACCGTTCTTGACGTTCTCGGCGCCCAGGCTCGGGCCGACCACGCGCTCTTCGACGAAGTCCATCGGCGCCGCCAGGGAGCCGGACTTCAGCAGCTTGGCCAGGTCCTCGGCTTCCTTCTTCTGCAGGCCGGTGGTCTGGAAGTTCTTGCCGAACACGCCGTTGATGTTGGCCACCGAGATCACTTCCTCGTTGACCTTGAAGCCACGCACTTCCTGGCCGTCAACAACGGTCACGGTCGGCACGCGCTCGGTGTAGACCACCGCCATCGGCTTGTTCACGTTGGCACTGGTGAAGTCGAACATGCGCTGGCCGCCGACGTTGTTCAGCGTCACGCTGACTGCCGGGGAGCCACTGTTCGAATCAGTCACCGCCTGCGCGCCGACCATCTGGTCACCGGTGACGATCACGCGCTTGTTCAGCAGGATCGGGCCGCGGCCATCACGCTGCTGGTAGACCTTCGCCTCCGGCGGGATGCGGCCGGCGGTGATGGCGTCCTGCGCGTTGCCCTCGACCACCGCACGGTATTCCAGGGTGGCGGTGGCGCCGATCATGCGCTTGGCTTCGGCGGTGTCCTGCACGCCCGGCAGCTGAACAACCACGCGGTCGGCACCCTGGCGCTGGATGATCGGCTCGGCCACGCCGAGCTGGTTCACACGGTTGCGCAGGGTGTTGATGTTCTGCTCGATGGCGCCGTTGGCGATCTGGGTGATCTCGGTTTCCGGCACGGTCACCGTAATGCGGTTGCCACTGATGTCGTAGCCGAGGGTCGGCTGCGCCTTGACCAGGGCGGCACGGGCGCGCTGCGCGGCATCGTCACCGGCGGACGGGCTCAGGTTGGCCACGATGCTGTTGTCAGCGCGGCGTTCCACCGACTGGTACGGGATGCGCGCATCACGCAGGGTGCTGCGCACGTCTTCGGTGTAGGCATCCAGGCGCTTGTCCAGGGCGGCCTTCTGGTCGACCTGCAGCACGAAGTGCACACCACCCTGCAGGTCCAGGCCCAGCACCATCGGGCGACCGCCGAGGTTGGCCAGCCAGTCCGGCACGGTCGAGGCCAGGTTCAGGGCCACGGTGTAGTTCTCACCGACGGTGTCACGCAGGGCGTCGCTGGCAGCGGACTGCGCCTTCAGGTCCGGCAGGCGGACGATCAGGCTCTCCCCTTCCTTCTCGGCACCAACGGCGTCCACGCCGGCCTTCTTCAGGTCGGCCAGCACACGGTCACGCAGCGCATCGTCGATCTGCCCGCCACGGTTGGCGGTGATCTGGATGGCCGGGTCCTTCTGGTAGATGTTGGGCAGCGCGTACAGCGCGCTGAGCGCCAGTACGATCAGGATGACGACGTACTTCCAGCGTGGAAATTCGAGCATTGCTTGGGTCCCGCGCGGCGCCATCCCCGGCGCCGCGGTTGTGCTTCGGAAAGGGAGTGGCTTACTTGGCCGAATCCAGGGTGCCGGTCGGCAGCACGCTGCCAACAGCGCCCTTCTGCACGCGGATGCGCACGTTCTCGGCCACTTCGATGGTGACGAAGTTGTCGCCGATGTCGGTGACCTTGCCGGCGATGCCGCCGTTGGTCAGCACTTCGTCGCCACGCTTGATCTTCTCCAGCATGGACTTGTGCTCCTTCTGCCGCTTCATCTGCGGGCGGATCATCAGGAAGTACATGATGGCGATCAGGATGACCGGGAACAGCAGCGTGGTCAGGCCCATGCCCTGCGGTTGGCCGCCGGCGGCCTGGGCGTGGGCGGCGGGAATCAGGAAGGCAAGCAGGTTCATCGTTGGTCCTTTGGTTGGGCGGCGCTTCGGCCCTTTCACGGGCACGAGGTGTCGACCGCGGATCTGGGTCAGCCTTGAAGTATGCCACGGCCCCGGGCATTCGTCCTTGGGCCGTTTGGCAGGGGGTGTTCGGGTTACAGGGGCGGCGCGACCGCCCCGCGTGCCGCGTAGAAAGACTCACGGAAGGCCAGGAAGGTTCCCGCCTCGATCGCCGCGCGGATGTCGGCCATGAGCTTTTCGTAATAGAACAGGTTATGCAGGGTGCCCAGCATCGGCGCCAGCATCTCGTTGCAGCGGTCCAGGTGGCGCAGGTAGGACCGGGTGTAGCCGCCGGTGCAGGCCACGCAGCCGCAGCCCGGCTCGATCGGGTCCATGTCGCGCGCGTACTGGGAATTACGGATGCGAACGGTGCCGAACGAGGTGAAATAGTGGCCGTTGCGCGCATTGCGGGTCGGCATTACGCAGTCGAACATGTCCACGCCACGTGCGACACCCTCGACCAGGTCCTCCGGCCGGCCCACGCCCATCAGGTAGCGCGGGCGGTCAGCAGGCAGTTCCGGGTCCAGGTGGTCGAGCATGGCGTTGCGCTCGTCTTCGGGCTCGCCCACGGCCAGGCCGCCGATGGCATAGCCGTCGAAACCGATCGCCTGCAGGGCATCGGCCGAGCGGCTGCGCAGGTCGGTGTGCACGCCGCCCTGGACGATGCCGAACAGGGCCGCGTCGTTGCCGAGTTCGTCATGCGCGTTGCGGCTGCGCTGGGCCCAGCGCAGGCTCAGTTCCATGGAACGGCGGGCAACGTCTTCGGTGGCCGGGTACGGGGTGCACTCGTCGAAGATCATCACCACGTCCGAATCGAGCACCTTCTGGATCTTCATGCTCTCTTCCGGGCCCAGGAACACCCGGGCACCGTCGGTTGGCGAAGCGAAGGTCACGCCCTGCTCGGTGATCTTGCGGCGATGGGCCAGCGAGAACACCTGGAAGCCGCCGGAGTCGGTCAGGATCGGGCCATCCCAGCGGCAGAAGCCGTGCAGGCCGCCGTGGTCGGCGATGATGTCCAGGCCCGGCCGCAGGTACAGGTGGAAGGTATTGCCGAGGATGATCTCGGCACCCAACGCACGCACCTGGTCCGGCAGGATGCCCTTGACCGAGCCATAGGTACCCACCGGCATGAAGGCCGGCGTTTCCACCGTGCCACGCGGGAAGGTCAGGCGGCCACGGCGGGCACGGCCGTCGCGGGTCTGGAGCTGGAACTGCAATCGGGACATGGAGCGGTCATTCGGGCAAATAGTCGCCTATTGTCCCCCAAACGCGGCACCTACAGGTAGCGCCGGGCCACGTCCGGCGGCTCTTGGGCCGCACGGCGTGCTCGCCGGGCATGGCCCGGCGCTACCCTACCCCGCCTGCGGGAACAGCAGCATGGCGTCGCCGTAGCTGAAGAAGCGGTAGCGCTGCGCGATCGCGTGCTGGTAGGCATCGAACACGCGCTCCTTGCCGGCGAACGCGGAAATCATCATCAGCAGCGTGCTTTCCGGCAGATGGAAGTTGGTCACCATCGCGTCGACGCTGCGGATGCGGTAGCCCGGGGTGATGAAGATCTGCGTTTCACCAGCAAACGGCAGCAGTTCGCCATCGCGCATCGCGCTTTCCAGCGCGCGCACCACGGTGGTACCGACGCCGATCACCCGGCCGCCGGCGGCGCGCGTGCGCCGTACCTGCTGCACCAGCTCGGCACCCACGTTCAGCCACTCGCGGTGCATCACGTGGTCCTTCAGGTCATCGGCACGCACCGGCTGGAAGGTGCCCGCACCCACGTGCAGGGTGACGTGGCCAAAGTCCACGCCCTTGTCCTTCAGCGCGGCCAGCAGCGGTTCGTCGAAATGCAGGCCGGCTGTCGGCGCCGCCACCGCGCCCACTTCACGCGCGAACACAGTCTGGTAGCGCTCGCGGTCGTCCACACCCGGCTCGCGCTGGATGTAGGGCGGCAGCGGCAGGCGACCGGCATGCAGCAGCCACTGCTCCAGCGATTCCGGCACATGGAACTGCAGCACATAGAACTCGCCATCGCGGCCCAGCACCTCGGCTTCGCCACCGGCATCCAGCGCAATGCGGCTGCCGGCCTTGGGCGACTTGCTGGCGCCCACCTGGGCACGTGCCTGCTGGCCGCCGAGCAGGCGCTCGATCAGGATCTCGACGCGGCCACCGCTGGCCTTCTGCCCGAACAGGCGCGCCGGTATCACCCGGGTGTCGTTGAACACCAGCAGATCGCCCGGCTGCAGCAGCGACGGCAGGTCTCGCACCTGCAGATCGGTGAAGGCGGCGGGGGCTTGCGGCACCAGCAGCAGGCGGCTTGCGGAACGTTCGGCCAAGGGTGCCTGCGCGATCAGTTCAGCCGGCAGGTCGTAGTTGAAATCGGACTTCTTCAAGGCAGTGGGCGGCAACAGGTCGACAATGGCGCGCATTGTACGTCCAGCGTCTGCGAGCCGGCGCGCTTCGCGGCGAACGTCGCGCAAAATGCTGCTATGCAGCAGGTTTCTGCGGGGTTATCGCGCAAAAAAACAAGTGCTAGCATCGAGTTGGAAGTCCGCTGCACGAGCCTGCCCCAAGCGCGCGTGATGACGCGCGTTTTGCTTTTGAAGACCCGTGCGACCCATTGTTTCAGGAGATCTGCAATGAGCTTCATCGAACGTCTCGCCCCCCTGCGCAACCAGCCCGGCACCCGCCTCACCTCCGGCCTGGACGATGCCACCCTGAAGGCCCTGTCCGCCAACCACCCGCAGCTGATCGCCGCGGTGGACGCCGCCGCCGAGGAATTCGCGCGCGTGCAGGCCGACCTGGGGCCGCTGCTGGCGCAGGACGAACAGGCGCAGATCGACGCGATGCAGGACGGCTTCGTCAATTTCTATGCCGATGATGCGGTGACTCCGTACGTGGCACTGGCCGCACGCGGCCCCTGGGTGGTCACCCTGAAGGGCGCGGTGCTGTACGACGCCGGCGGCTACGGCATGCTCGGCTTCGGCCACACCCCGGATGCCGTGCTGGAGGCGATGGCGCGCCCGCAGGTGATGGCCAACATCATGACCCCCAGCCTGTCCCAGCAGCGCTTCATCACCGCGCTGCGCGCCGAGATCGGCCACCGTCGTGGCGGCTGCCCGTTTGCCCGTTTCATGTGCCTGAATTCCGGTTCCGAGGCCGTCGGCCTGGCCGCGCGCATCGCCGACGTCAACGCGAAGCTGCAGACCGACCCGGGTGCGCGCCACGCCGGTGCAGCTATCAAGCGCGTGGTGGTCAAGGGCAGCTTCCATGGCCGTACCGACCGCCCTGCCCTCTATTCAGATTCCAGCCGCAAGAGCTACATGCAGCACCTGGCCAGCTACCGTGGCGAAGACTCGGTGATTACCGTGGCGCCGTACGATGAGACCGGCCTGCGCAAGGTGTTCGAGGATGCCGCACGCAACCAGTGGTTCATCGAGGCGGTGTTCCTGGAACCGGTGATGGGCGAAGGCGACCCGGGCCGTTCGGTGCCGCCGTCGTTCTATGCGGTGGCCCGCGAACTGACCCGTGCCCATGGCAGCCTGTTGCTACTGGACTCGATCCAGGCCGGCCTGCGCGCGCATGGCGTGCTGTCGGTGGTCGACTACCCGGGCTTTGAAGGCCTCGATCCGCCGGACATGGAAACCTATTCCAAGGCGCTCAACGCCGCGCAGTACCCGCTGTCGGTGCTGGCCGTGACCGAGCATGCCGCGCAGCTGTACCGCAAGGGCATTTACGGCAACACCATGACCAGCAACCCACGTGCGCTGGACGTGGCCTGCGCCACCCTGGCCCAGCTGACCCCGCAGGTACGCGCCAACATCGCCGAGCGCGGTGCCGAGGCGGTGCGCAAGCTGGAGCAGCTCAAGGGCGAACTGGGCGGCCTGATCACCAAGGTGCAGGGCACCGGCCTGCTGTTCTCCTGCGAGCTGGCCCCGCAGTTCAAGTGCTACGGCGCCAATTCCACCGAGGAATGGCTGCGCCAGCACGGCATCAACGTGATCCACGGTGGCGAGAACTCGCTGCGCTTCACTCCGCACTTCGGCATGGACAGCGAGGAGCTGGACCTGCTGGTGGGCCTGGTCGGCCGCGCCCTGCGTGAAGGCCCGCGCCGCGAGCAGGCCGCCGCGGCGTAAGCCCCGTTCTTTGTAGAGTCGAGCTTGCTCGACTCTACCGTTGCCGCGATCTGAACGAAGAACAGCCGAGCGCGGCTCGGCTTTACAGACGGCAACCGCGAAGGTCCATAATCCATAGACACCCCGTCCCTGACCGCTCTGCGGTCGGCGATGGGGCGTTTTCGTTTCCGGCCAAGAGACAGGAAGATCCATGAAATCGATCTGTGTGTACTGTGGTTCCAACGCTGGCAGCAAGCCGGCCTATACCGAACGCGCCCTTGCCCTGGGCGACCGCATCGCCCGCGATGGCATGCGCCTGGTGTACGGCGGCGGCAACGTCGGCCTGATGGGAACCGTGGCCAATGCCGTGCTCGCTGCCGGCGGCGAAGTGACCGGCGTGATTCCGCGCCAGCTGGCCGACTGGGAAGTGGCACATCGCGGCCTGACCGAACTGGAAATCGTTGGTTCGATGCATGAGCGCAAGTCGCGCATGTTCGACCTGGCCGATGGCTTCGTCACCCTGCCCGGCGGCTTCGGCACCATGGAAGAGATCTTCGAGATGCTGACCTGGCGCCAGCTGGGCATCGGCAACAAGCCGTGCGCGTTCCTGGACGTGGAAGGCTTCTACGCACCGCTGATCGGCATGATCGACCGCATGGTGGAAGAGCGCTTCCTGCATCCGGACCAGCGCCAGGACCTGTGGTACGGCTCGGACATCGAAGAAATGCTGGCGTGGATGAAGAACTACCAACCGGCGCAGGCCTCGAAGTGGATCGACGAGAAGCGTCGCGCCGCCCTGCGCTGAGGCTTCCCTGCGCGGTGGTTCAGACCGCCGCGCAGCCCCACGGTGCCGGCCGCCCCAGCAGGTAGCCCTGGCCATAGTCGCAGCCGAGTTCGCGCAGCGTCTGCTGCTGCGCCTCGGTTTCGATGCCCTCGCCGATGGTCTCGATGCCCAACGTGCGCGCCAGCGACAGCACGCCCTCGACCAGCGCGCGCGTGCTCTGCACTTCCGGTCCATGCAGACCGGCGATGAAGCTCTGGTCGATCTTCAGCGTGCTGATCGGGAAGCGGTGCAGGTAGGACAGCGCCGAGAAGCCGGTACCGAAATCGTCCAGCTGCACCTGGATGCCGCGCTCGCGCAGGCCCTGCAGGATGCGCAGCGTGTGCGGGCCGTCATCCAGCAGTGCGACCTCGGTGATCTCCAGCCGCAGCCGCTGCGGATCGGCACCGTACGCATCCAGCAGGCCGAACAGCCGGCCGCTGAACTCAGCAGAGCGGAAATGACGCGGTGACACGTTCACCGACACATAGGTGTGCCCGCCTTCGGCCAGGCCGGCGATGACCTGTTCGTAGATCAGCCAGTCGACCTGTTCGATCAGCCCACTCTCCTCGCCCAGCTCCAGGAACGCCCCCGGCAGCAGCAGGCCACGGCGCTCGTGCTGCCAGCGCAGCAGCGCCTCGTGCCCGACCACCTCGCCATCGGAGAGGCGCACGATCGGCTGGTAGAACGGCACGAAATCGTGGTTGTTGATCGCGCGGCGCAGATCGGCTTCCAGGTCGAGGCTGCGCATGGCCTGCTCGCGCATGTCCTCGTCGAAGATCGCGCAGCGGTCATGGCCCTGCGCCTTGGCCCGGTACATCGCGGCGTCGGCATCGCGCAGCAGCTCTTCGCCGGTACGGTAGCGCGGGTTCCACAGGGCGATGCCCAGGCTGCCAGACGGGAACAGTTCGCGGCCGGCGATCCACATCGATTCCTGCAGCGCCAGCAGCAGTCGCTGGCCAAAATCCAGTGCCTGCGCCAGGCCCTGCGGACACTGCAGCAGCACTGCGAATTCGTCACCGCCCAGCCGCGCCACCACATCGTCGGTGCTGGCCATCGACACGATGCGCTTGGCCACTTCCACCAGCATGCGATCGCCCGCGGCATGGCCGATGCTGTCGTTGACCAGCTTGAAGCGGTCCAGGTCAAGGAACAACACGGCGAACACCGGTCCACCCTCGCGCCGGGCCAGCGCCAACGCATCCTGCAGGCGGTCGAGCAGATGCAGGCGGTTGGGCAGGCCGGTCAGCGCATCGTGCATGGCCTGGTGGGTCAGCCGTTGTTCTGCGCGCAGCCGCTCGCCGATCTGGCCGAGCAGTTTCTCGTTGACCTCGGCCAACTCGCGGGTGCGCTCCTCCACCCGTTTTTCCAACTCGGCATGCGCCGAACGCAGCCGTTGCTGGTCGCGCTGGCGGGCCAGGCCGGTGCCGATGTTCTGCGCGACGAAGGTCAGCAGGCGCTGGTCGTGCACGCTGAAGGTGCTGTTCTGGCTGTAACTCTGCACCACGATCGCGCCGACCACTTCGTCGTCGCGCAGCAGCGGCACGCCCAGCCAGCAATGCGAGCGCGCACCGGATTCGCGCACCTCGCCGTTGGCCAGCAGCGCATCGATCTGCGCGCGCGAAGCCAGCAGCGGCCGCCGGTTGCGTACCACGTATTCGGTCAGGCCACGGCTGAACGGTCGCGGCGCACGGCTGGCATTGTGCTCGTCCACCGAATAGACGAAATCCAGGCCATTGCCCGCCGCGTTGACCAGCGCGATGTAGAAATTGCGCGCGTCGAGCAGGCGCCCCACCACGCCGTGTACCCGCCCGTAGAACTGGGCCAGGCTGTCGGCCGACATCGCCATCTCGGCGATGTTGTACAACGCGGTCTGCAGCTGCTCGGCACGGCGTCGTTCGGCCACCTCGTCCTGCAGGCTGTGGTTGGCGCGCTGCAGCTGCTGGGTGCGCCGCTCGACCTGCTGTTCCAGCCGCACCTGGGCCTGGCGTCGGTCCATCGCGGTCTGCACATGCTGGGCGACAAAACCCAGCAGGGCCCGCTCGGACTCACCATAGCGGGCCGCGTGTTCGTAGCTCTGCACCACGATGGCACCGCACACGCGGCCATCGCGCAGCATCGGTACGCCCAGCCAGTCCAGGCTTTCCGGGCCACGCTGCGGATCGTGCTCCTGCTCGACCACCCGCGCCAGCAGCTCGCGTGACGGGCCACTGAGCGGCCTGCCATGGCGCAGCAGCGCCACCGTCAGACTGCGCGGCATCTCGCTGGCGTCATGGCTCTGCGCCGGGTCGGCAACGAAGTCATCAACCTGGTCGGCGAAATACAGGAACCGGATCTGGTCGCGCACATCGTCGTACTCGACGATGTAGCAGTTCTCGGCGTACATCAGCGTGCCCAGCACACCGTGCACGTGGCGCAGCATCTCGCCCATCTCCAGGTCGGCACCGGCCAGGTCGGCGATCTGGAACAGCGCCTGCTGCAGCCGCTCGGCCTCCTCCAGCGCCTTGATCTGTCCCGCCTGGCGGCCGCGCTGCAGGGCCAGCTCCATCGCCTGCCGGGCCAGCCCCCACCACGCCGGCGAGGGGATCGCGCCCTCCACCGACAGCAGCAGGCGCGCACCGTCGTAGTCCCAGCCATGCTGGCCATCGCCGATGCCAGCAGGTACTGCAGGCCGGTCACCGCTGACGGGCGGCCAGCCGCCCTCGCCACGCCCCAGCTGCGGGTCTTCCCAGCCGACCCGGAGCACTGCCGTTTCCGGCAGCAGCGCATGCAGCGCGCGCACCAGCGCCGTGCTCAGCACGGCCTCGTGTAGTGGTTCTTCCGCCGGTTCAGCATGCGTGGACAAATGACAATCTCTTGGCGCCGTCTGTGCGTCGCCTCCCCTGAGCCGCCGAGCATAGCGCGCCACCCGGGGGGCAATGGAAGCCCGCAAACCCCGAATCGTGCGCCCGTACGTTTTTCCTGCCGACCGTAGCCCCTTCCGAGCCATGACCCTCGCCCTTCCCACCGCCGCCACCGGCTATGCGCCACCGTCTGCAGGCCTTACCCTGTACGCCGTGGAAGCCAGCGCACTGCCAACCGATGAAGCCTTGATGCTGGCCTGGGCCGGTGGCGACCTGCGCGCGTTCGAAAGCCTGTATGCACGCCACCGCAAGCGCCTGTTCGGCTTCCTGCTGCGGCAACTGCGGGACAACGCGCTGGCCGAGGAGATCTTCCAGGATGTGTGGCAGCGGGTGATCAGCGCCCGCGCCGGCTGGCAGCCCGAAGCGGCGTTCAGCACCTGGCTGTTCCGCATCGCCCACAACCGCTTGAACGACCACTGGCGCGCTGCCCGCCACCGCCCCGCCGCGCCGGCCGATGCCGACCTGCGCCTGGCGGCGATCGAGGACGGGCAGACCCCGGAAGCCGAGCTTTCCGAATTCGAACAGCGTCGCCGCATCCAGCTGGCGATGGAGCAACTGCCGCCCGAGCAGCGCGAAGTGCTGCAGTTGCGGCTGGACCAGGAACTGAGCCTGGAGGAGATTGGCCAGATCACCGGCGTGGGCCGGGAAACCGTGAAATCGCGGCTGCGCTATGCGATGGACAAGCTGCGTGCGGGATTGAACGCATGAACCGAAACGACCCCCTGACGCCGGAAGAACGCGAGCTGGCCCAGCTGCTCGGCCGTCGCGCCGAGCAGGCACCGCCGGCCGCGCTGGACGCCGCCATCCTGGCCGCGGCACGTGCCGCCGTGGATGCGCCGTCCGCCGATGCCACCACCTCACCGGACGCGCCCCGCGTGCGGCGCACCCGCCCGCGCTGGCCGGCGGTGTTCGGCATCGCGGCCTCGATGGTGTTCGCGATCGGTATCGCCTGGCAGCTGCGCCCGGAACCGCCGCCGGTTCGGGCCGGCGAAGCCCAGATGGCGGCTGCGCCTGCAGCTGCCGATGTCGCCGCCACTGAGCAGACGATTGAAAGCAGCGCCGCAGACAGCACGGCTGCCGCTGCAGAACCGGCTGTTGCCCCGGCAACGCCGGAAGCTGTTGCCGCCCCGGCAGCGGCCATTGCACGCGAGCGCAAGCCAGCACCAGTAGAAGCCACCGATGCACCGGCACCGGCCGCGCGATCGATGGCGGCAGAACCCGCTGCCGACAGCGCCTTCGCTGCACTGCCGCCGCCCCCGGCTGCGGCGCCACCGGCGCCCCCTGCTCCCACTGCCTACTCGGCACCCGCGCCGCTGATGGCGCCGGCTGTCGCCAGTGGTTCGCTGAAGGCACGCTCGGCAGGCACGCCAGAGCCCAACAGCGTCCAGGCCGAACAGGCCCCGGCATTGGACCGGGTAGAGATCACCTCGATGAAGCGCGAAGCCCCCAGCCGTTCCGCACCGGGGGTCATGCGCCGCGGCAGCGATGCTGGCCTGAGTGCGGACACGGTGCAGGCCGAAGTGGCCGCTGACGCCCGGCTGCCACGGCGGCAGTGGCTGCAGAAAATTCGAGAACGTCGCGACGATGGCCAGCGCGACCTCGCCCGCGCCAGCCTGGAGCGCTACATCCAGCAGTATCCGGAATCGCGCCTGCCGCGCGACCTGCGTCCGCTGCTGGACGACTGAGCCGGACCGGGTACTGCAGCAACCCCGTAGAATGGTGGGGATGCCCGATACCCTCGCCCAGCCGGTCAACCACACGCTGGAAGTCAAGCACAGCCGTTTCATCGCCCACGCCGCGCCAATCGACGGTGCGGTGGCGGCGATGGCCTTCCTGCAGCAGGTTGCGGTGACTGACGCCACGCACAACTGCTGGGCCTACCGGCACGGCCAGGACTATCGATCCAGCGATGATGGCGAGCCGGCCGGCACCGCCGGCCGGCCGATCCTGGCCGCCATTGATGGCCAGGGCTTCGACCGGGTGATGGTGGTGGTGACGCGCTGGTTCGGCGGCATCAAGCTGGGCGCCGGAGGTCTGGTGCGTGCCTATGGCGGGGCCGCGGCCGAATGCCTGCGTACCGCGCCGAGGCTGCCGCTGGTGGCCATGTCCCGGCTGCGGCTGCTGGCCGGGTTCCAGGATCTGGGCACCTTGCACGCCACCCTGCCCGTCTTCGCCGCAGAGAAGCGCGATGAACAGTTCGATGCCGACGGCGTGTGCCTGCGGGTCGAATTGCCTGCCGATCAGGTCGACGCATTGAAAATCCGCCTGCGCGACGCCACCCGTGACCGTATCCGCATACAAGACGACGACCAGGATGACTGACAAGGACGACGCCCCCGCTTCGACCCCGCCGCTGCGCCGCCTCGGCAGCCTGCGCACGCTGTGGCCGTTCGTGCGCCGCCACAGTGGCCTGTTCACGGCCTGGCTGCTGGCCTTGGCGGTGTCATCGGCGGCAACGCTGAGCCTGCCACCGGCAGTGAAGCAGATGATTGACCATGGCTTCACCAGTGGCGGCCAGATCAACCGCGCGTTCGCCCTGCTGATGCTGGTGGCGGTAGTCATGGCACTGGGCACGGCGGCGCGCTTCTACTTCGTATCGCTGCTTGGCGAAAAGGTGGTAGCCGACCTGCGCAGCCAGCTGTACGCCCACCTGATCCACCTGGGCGCGGGCTTCCACGACCGCAGCCGCAGCGGTGAACTGGTATCGCGCCTGACGGCAGACACCGAACTGCTGCGCAGCGTGGTCGGCTCGACCATGTCGGTGGCCCTGCGCAGCACGGTCACCGTGATCGGCAGCCTGGCGATGCTGTTCGTCACCAGCCCGCGGCTGGCCGCGTGGTCGCTGCTGGGTATCCCGTTGGCGGTGCTGCCGATCATCATCGGGGCGCGCAAGCTGCGCACGGTCGCACGCAACAGCCAGGACCGCATCGCCGATGCCAACAGCCTGGCCAGCGAAACTCTGGGAGCGGTGCGCACGGTGCAGGCACATGCACGCGAACCGTACGAACGCGGACGCTTCGACAAGGCACTCGTTGATGCCATCGGTGCCGCGCGCCGCCGCATCGGCGCACAGTCGCTGGTCACCGCCAGCGCCATCCTGCTGGTGTTCGGCGCCATCGTCGGCGTGTTGTGGCTGGGCGCGCACGACGTCATCGACGGCCGCCTCAGCGCCGGTACGCTGGGCCAGTTCGTGCTGTATGCACTGATCGGTGGTGGCTCGGTGGGCGCGCTGGCCGAAGTATGGAACGAGCTGCAGCGCGCGGCCGGCGGCATGGGCCGCATCGGCGAACTGCTGCAGGAAGACATCGAGATCCGCGCACCGGCACAGCCGCACGCATTGCCACAGCCATTGCGCGGCGAGATCCAGTTCAACGACGTGGTGTTCCACTACCCTCAGCGCCCTGACCAGGCCGCGCTGGATCACTTCAACCTGCATGTGCGCCCGGGCGAGACCGTGGCGCTGGTGGGGCCATCCGGCGCCGGCAAGAGTACGGTGCTGTCGATGCTGCTGCGCTTCCACGATCCGGCTGCTGGCCACATCTGCGTGGACGGCATCGATGTACGCGAGGTCGATCCGGCCGAACTGCGCGACCAGCTTGCGCTGGTGCCGCAGCAGCCCACCCTGTTCGCGGCCAGCGCACGCGACAACATCCGCTACGGCCGCCTGCAGGCCAGCGACGCCGAGGTCGAAGATGCTGCGCGCGCAGCCGAGGCCGATGGCTTCCTGCGTGCGTTGCCGCAGGGCTATGACAGCGAACTGGGTGAGCGTGGCGCGCGCCTGTCCGGCGGCCAGCAGCAGCGTGTGGCGATCGCCCGTGCGCTGCTGAAGGACGCACCGATCCTGCTGCTGGATGAAGCGACCAGCGCGCTGGATGCGCAGAGCGAGCATGGCGTGCAGCAGGCGCTGGAGCGATTGATGGCCGGCCGTACCACGCTGGTCATCGCCCACCGCCTGGCCACCGTGCTCAAGGCAGACCGCATCGTGGTGATGGACCAGGGCCGCATCGTGGCCGAGGGTACGCACGCGCAGTTGCTGGCCGAAGGCGGTCTGTATGCTGAACTGGCAAGGCTGCAGTTCATCGATTGATGACAGCCGGCTAACACCCGGCGCGCCAAGCTGGCCACGCGTCAGCAACACCTGCTGAAGGAGGTGCACGATGTCGTTCCGACAGTTCCCCGCCGTCGACAGCAATGGCGACAGCCACATCATCATCGAGTTCAAGCCCGAGGCCAATGGCAGCGGGCACAACTCCGAGTCCACGCCGCGCTACGAGCTGGATGATGGACGCCAGCTGGTCCGCAATGGCCGCGAGTTCACCACCAGTGGCGGTGAAGTGCGGCTGACGATCTGAGGTTCGCCGGGCATGGCCCGGCGCTAGCGGATCTCGTATCGCCCCGCCCTGGTACGTGTCGACCTTGGTCGTATCGCCACGCCCTGGTAGGTGTCGACCTTGGTCGACACGCTTCTTGCCAAGGGTAGTTGGGCATGGCCCGACGCCATAGAAAGCGTGGTGAATTTTTGACCAACCATCTTGACAGCCTTTCCTGGCAAGGGCTGCAGGCGGTTATCCACACCTTTGCTCAGAAACCATCCACACCGCCTGTGGATGAATATGCTCAGCCCAGCAGCCGTCCGATGCCGCTGGCGTCCACCTCGGCTGCCGCCAGTGCGATGGCGGCCGGATCACTTCCCGCCACGAAACCGATACGGAAGTGCACTTCGCCGCTTGGAGTGCGCGAGGAATGGATCGAGGCCAGGCTGATGCGATGCTGCTCGAACACGTTCAGCAGCTCACGCAACGAACCTGGACGATCTTCCGGCAGGTGTACCGACAACGCGTTGCGCTCGGTCAGGTCGGCCAGCAGGTACCCCACCCGTTCAAAGGTGTAGTTGCCAGCGGCCAGCGCCTGCTCACCGAAGGCATTGTGGTTGGCCGACAGCGACTGCTCGCGGAACGCAGCACGCGCAGTGTCGTCGCCCTGCCCGACCTGTACCTGCAGGGCCTGCAACTGGCCCACCAGGCGCTCCAGCATCGGCGCCACGTAGGGATTGCCGAACTGGATGTCCTCGTAGATCGCCGGGTTCAGCGAGAGGATGCGCGAGATGATCGCCGTATCCAGCTCGAACGACGCGGAGCGGTACGGCATCATCGCAGCAAGATCACCCAACTGCGGCTGGTACTGGCGCAGCACGCCGGCCTGGGCCAGATGGGTGGCATGCACCATCGCCTGCACCAGCGCCATCATCTGGTCGTGATGCTGCGGCGTGGCGCGCACGCACTCGGCCTGCAGCGCCGCGCACAACGCGTCGACCCACGGCTGCCAGTGCTGCAGCCGTGCTTCGCAGACCACCATCACCCGGCCCTTCAGCGTCGGCGCCTTGGGCGGAGCAGTCATCGGGTGCAGCCCGACCACTTCGGCCTGCGAGGCCAGCATCGCCTGTACCGGTGCCTCCTTTACCGAAGTCACATCCAGCCACAGGCGGTCCCGCTCGCGACCGGCCGATTGCCGCACGTATTCGGCGATCAGCGCCGGCGTGTGCCGGATCGGTGCCGAGAACACCAGCACATCGGCCTGCGCCAACAGCTGCTCCGGCGTATGCGAGCTGGCATCGGCCGGGTCGTGGCCGATTACCTGCAACTGCATGTGCTGCTGGAAGAAGCGGGTCAACCAGCGCCCATAGGCGCCGGCGCTACCGATGATGCCGACCGTGCGCGGCGTGCATTCCTGCAGGCCGCTCATGCCACGCGTTCGGCGCGGAAGCGCGTGCCTTCGGCCAGCGCGGCAGGCGCCGCGGCGATCACGTCGAATTCCTCGAAGCCGTTGTCCAGGGTCGCTTCCAATGCCGCATGAGTACCGGCGATGGCGCGCGAGATCGCCTGCTGCATTGACTCACCGCGCAGCAGGAACGACACCACCAGCGACATCAGCACGTCGCCGGTACCGGCCACGTCCACCGGCAGCAGCGGCGAGGTCCAGCGCCAGGTTTCCTCGCGGCCGACCGCCAAAGTCACCAACTCACCCGGGTTGCCACCCACGCTGTGCGCGATCACCCAGTGCGGACCGCGGTCCAGCAACGTGCGCGCGGCAGCGATGGCGTCAACCTCGGCCAGCGCAGGCATGCCGGTCAGGCGATTCAGTTCGAAGGCATTGGGCGTCACCAGCCAGGCATGCGGCAGCAAGCGTTCGGCGAAGATCGCCTCCAGGCCCGGTTCCACGTAGGGCCCGGTATGGGTATCGCCGATCACCGGGTCCAGGCAGTAGCGCAGTTGCGGGCAGGCCGGCAGGATTTCATCCAGCCAATCGGCGAACGCGGCGCCATTGGCCGTGCTGCCGAAGTAGCCGGATACCAGCATCTTCGCCCGCTGCGGCAGGCCGCGTTCGCGGGTGCCGAGCAGCAGGTCGGCGAACCAGTCGGCGGGCAGCACGCGGCCGCGGGTGGTGTCGTAGAACGGCGCATTGCTGAGCAGCACGGTCGGGATCTCCGCCACGCGCACGCCAAGTGCACGCATCGGCGGCAGCGCGGCGCTGTTGCCGGCGTGGCCGTAGACAAGTTGCGACTGGACCGAGATGACATCGATCGGCGATGGGCCGTCGGGCCGCTGGCGGCGGCCGTGGACCAGGTGGCTGTCAAGGGATTCGCTCATGCGTGCATTCTACGCCCAAGGGGGTTTTCGGCAGGGCTTGCAGCCCTGCACCTGCTTACAGGCCAGATCAACGTCAAAGGCAACAACCGGCTCTGGTCTGTCTGCGTATTTGGCGGGGCGGTGTGGGATGGCAGGACACGCCGTAAACCCATCCATGGGGGCTCGATGGCGCCATCCATGGCGCCAACGGTCCTGCCATCCCACACCGCCCCACCCCGACAGATTCCCGCGGCGGCTGGCAACTAAGACGGTTGGTACGCTCGGCTGTTGGTAGGTGTCGACCTTGGTCGACACATCTGTCAGATATCGAACGAATTCATCTGTGTCGACCAAGGTCGACACCTACAGGCGCCGGACGAAGTTCCGACAGATCGCGGAAAACTGTCGAAGGCGGGGTGGGTCCGGTTGAGGGGGCGTGAGCCGCATGGATGCGGCGACCGAGCTTACATGGACGTACTTGCAGCGTCCCCCTCAACCGGACCCACCACGCCAACCCACGGATAGCCCGCTTCTGCTGTTGACGTTGCCTCTGCGGGTGCAGGGCTGCAAGCCCTGCAAACCAAAACCCCTCAGTGCGCAGGACGCGACGGCGGCAGCCAGGCCGCCACGATGCCGAGCAGCGGCAGGAACGCGGTCAACTGGTAGACATACTCAATGCTGGTCTTGTCCGCCAGCAGGCCCAGCACGGCCGCCCCCAGCCCGCCCATGCCGAACGCGAAGCCGAAGAACAGCCCCGACACCATGCCGATACGGTGCGGCATCATCTCCTGCGCATACACCACGATGGCCGAGAACGCCGAGGACAGCACAAAGCCGATCAGCACCGCCAGCACCGTGGTCCACAGCAGGTCGGCATGCGGCAGCATCAACGCGAACGGCGCCACGCCGAGGATCGAGGTCCAGATGATCGGCTTGCGGCCGATGCGGTCACCCAGCGGGCCACCGAGGAATCCGCCGGCGGCGGAGGCCACCAGGAAGGCGAACAGGTGCAGCTGCGCCTGCGCCACCGGAATGCCGAAGTGGTGGATCAGGTAGAAGGTGAAGTAACTGCCGATGCTGGCCATGTAGAAGTACTTGCTGAAGATCAGCACGAGCAGGATCACCAGCACCCTGGCCACGGTGCGCGGCGGATGGCGCGGGGCCATCGACGCGGTGCTGGCCGGACGCGGTGTACCCAGGTGCAGCGCGTACCAGCGACCGACATAGGTCAGCAATGCAATGCCGATCAGGGCGGCGCCGGCAAACCACGATGCGGCATGCTGGCCATACGGCACGATCACCGCGGCGGCAATCAACGGGCCCAGCGCGGTACCGAAGTTGCCGCCGACCTGGAACACCGACTGCGCGAAACCATGGCGACCGCCCGAGGCCAGCCGCGCGATGCGCGAGGCTTCCGGGTGGAAGATGGCCGAACCAATGCCGACCATCGCCGCCGCCAGCAGCACCATCGTGTAGTTCGGCGCGAAGCCGAGCAGCAGCATGCCGCACAGGGTCGAGGCCATGCCGATCGGCAGCGAATACGGCGCCGGACGGCGATCGGTGGCGATGCCGATCAGCGGCTGGAAGATCGATGCGGTGAGCTGGTAGGTCAGCGTGATCAGGCCGATCTGGGTGAAGCTGAGATTGAAGCCACCCTTGATCACCGGATAGATGGCCAGGATCAGCGACTGCATCATGTCGTTGACGACATGCGAGGTAGAAATGGCGGCCAACACGCCGGGAGCCACCGGGCGTGAGGTCGTTTTGGGGGAAGCCAGGGTCGACATGGACACAGTCAGGTTGGGGGCGAGCCACGCATGCTACGGTTGCACCGCCCTCCCTTCTGCCGCGTTCTGGTCATGGCCTATCGCAAAAAGGACATCCCCTGCCCGGTCCGCGAAACCGCTCCCTGGCGGGAGGTGCCGATACAACGACCGGTGACCTGCCGTGCCCGCCATTACCAGGCCGGCACGCATATCTCGCCGCACAAGCACCGTCGCCACCAGTTGGTCTATGCGCAGTCCGGGTTGATGGTGGTGCGCTCGGAAGTCGGCCGCTGGGTAGTGCCTTCCACCCGTGCGATCTGGGTGCCTGCCGGCATTGCCCATGCGGTCGACTGCATTGCCGAGGTACACATGCGCAGCCTGTATGTGGAGCCGGAGTTCGCGCCACACCTGCCTGCCGAAGCTTTCGCGATACAGGTGGCCCCCCTGCTGCGCGAACTGCTGTTGGCTGCCAGCCTGATCGAGGGCACGCACGAGGACGACAGCCGCGATGGCCGTGTGGTGCGCCTGCTGCTGGACGAACTGCGGCGGATGGATGCGCTGCCGCTGCACCTGCCGGAACCGTCCGATCCCCGCCTGCTGAAGATCTGCCTGCACATCCAGAAGCATCCTGCGGATGACGCAACGTTGCAGGACTGGGCGCAGGCACTGGCGGTGGACGTGAAAACCATCCAGCGTCATTTCGCCAGCGAACTGGGCATGACCTTTGGCCAGTGGCGGCAGCAGGCGCGGCTGCTGGCAGCGATGGAACGGCTGGCGCTCGGCGACAAGGTCATCGATGTCGCACTGGCGATGGGTTATGACAGCCCGAGTGCATTCACCAGCATGTTCAAGCGCCAGCTGGGGCAGACGCCGGCGGCGTTTTTCCGGTAGCACCGGGCCATGCCCGGCGGCGGCAGTGCGGCACCACAAACGAAAACGCCGGGCATGGCCCGGCGCTACCGTTCAACGTTTCCGTTGAAGACTCAGGACGTCATCCGGTCCCAGAAGCCCTTCACGCCATCGATGAAGGTCGCCGACTTCGGCGAGTGCTTGCGCGCATCCTCACCGTTGAAGGTCGCTTCAAACTGCTCCAGCAGCTTGCGCTGATCGTTGGTGAGGTTGACCGGGGTCTCCACCACCACGCGGCAGTACAGGTCGCCTTCGCTGCGGCTGCGCACCGAACGCACGCCCTTGCCGCGCAGGCGGAACAGCTTGCCGGTCTGGGTCTCGGCCGGGATGCGGATTTCCGCTTCACCGCCGAGGGTTGCCACGCGCACGGTGTCGCCCAGCGCGGCCTGCGAGATGCGGATCGGCACTTCGCAGTGCAGGTCGTCGCCATCGCGCTGGAAGATCGCGTGCTCGCGTACCCGCACTTCCACGTACAGATCGCCTGGCGGTGTACCGGCCGGACCGGCCTCGCCTTCGCCCGACAAACGGATGCGGTCGCCGGTATCCACGCCCGCCGGCACCTTCACTGACAGCACCTTGTCTTCCTCGACACGGCCGTTGCCATGGCAGGTCTTGCAGGGCTTGGCGATGATCTGGCCGCGGCCGCCGCAGTTGTGGCAGGCCTGCTGCATGGCGAAGATGCCGCGCTGGATGCGCACCTGGCCGCGACCATGGCAGACGTTGCAGGTCTCGACCTTGCCGTCTTCGGAGCCGCTGCCATCGCAGTCACCGCATTCGGCCAGGGTTGGAATCTCGATGCGGCGCTCGACGCCACGCACCGCTTCTTCCAGGTCCAGCTCCATCACGTAACCGATATCGGCACCACGGCGGGCCTGGCGCGGGCCACCGCCGCCTGCACCACCAAAGATGTTGCCGAAGATGTCGCCGAAAATATCGTTCATGTCCGGGCCGCCCGGACCGCCGCCACCGCCCATGCCGTGCTCGAACGCGGCGTGGCCGTGGCTGTCGTACATGCGGCGCTTGTTGCCGTCGGACAGCACTTCGTAGGCTTCCTTGCACTCCTTGAAGGATGCTTCGGCCGCCGCATCACCCGGGTTGCGGTCCGGGTGGAACTTCATCGCACAACGGCGGTAGGCCTTCTTCAGCTCTTCGTCGTTGGCAGTGCGGGCAACGCCCAGCACTTCGTAGTAATCGCGCTTGCTCATATCGTGAATCGCATTCCGGAAAGTCGGGATTCGTCAAAGCGGAAGAGCGGAACCAGGTCCGCTCTTGCGTCGGGCGCCCCGACACGCCAGAGGGCGGTCAGGACCCTGGTACGACAACGGGACGCTGGCAGGCAGCGTCCCGCGTCGGTCCGGATCAGGACTTCTTGTCGTCCTTGACTTCGGTGAACTCGGCATCCACCACGTCATCCTGCGCCTTGCCCGCATTGCCGGCGTCGGCGCCCGGGGCGGCACCGCCCTGCTCGGCCGAAGCAGCGGCGAACAACGACTGGCCAGCTTCCTCCAGCACCTTCGACTTGGCTTCGATCTGCGCCTTGTCGTCACCCTTCATCGCGGTTTCCAGGTCAGCCAAGGCCGCTTCCACCTTGCCGATGACATCACCGCCAACCTTGCTGCCGTGCTCGGTGATGGCGCTGCGGGTGCCGTGGATCAGGGCGTCGGCCTGGTTGCGGGCCTGCACCAGTTCCTGGAACTTCTTGTCTTCTTCGCGGTTGGCTTCCGCGTCGGCGACCATGCGCGCGATCTCTTCCTCGGACAGGCCCGAACCGGCCTTGATCTCGACCTTCTGTTCCTTGTTGGTCTTCTTGTCCTTGGCCGACACGTGCAGGATGCCGTTGGCGTCGATGTCGAAGGACACTTCCACCTGCGGCAGGCCACGCGGGGCCGGCTCGATGCCGGACAGGTCGAACTTGGCCAGCGACTTGTTGAAGCGGGCCTGTTCGCGCTCACCCTGCAGCACGTGCACGGTCACCGCCGACTGGTTGTCCTCGGCGGTGGAGAACACCTGCGAGGCCTTGGTCGGGATGGTGGTGTTCTTTTCGATGATCTTGGTGAACACACCGCCCATGGTTTCGATACCCAGCGACAGCGGGGTCACGTCCAGCAGCAGCACGTCCTTGACGTCGCCGCCCAGCACGCCGCCCTGGATCGCAGCACCCAGTGCCACGGCTTCGTCCGGGTTGACGTCCTTGCGCGGTTCCTTGCCGAAGAACTCGGTCACCGCCTGCTGCACCTTCGGCATGCGGGTCTGGCCGCCGACCAGGATCACTTCGCTGATGTCGCTCGAACGCAGGCCGGCATCGTTCAGGGCGACGCGGCACGGCTCGATCGACTTCCTGATCAGTTCTTCCACCAGCGACTCCAGCTTGGCGCGGGTCAACTTGATGTTCAGGTGCTTCGGACCCGACGCGTCAGCGGTGACGTACGGCAGGTTCACTTCGGTCTGCTGGGCGCTGGACAGCTCGATCTTGGCGCGCTCGGCAGCATCCTTCAGGCGCTGCAGGGCCAGCGGATCCTTGCGCAGGTCGATGCCCTGGTCCTTGTTGAACTCTTCAACCAGGTACTCGATGACGCGGTTGTCGAAATCTTCGCCGCCCAGGAAAGTGTCACCGTTGGTGGCCAGCACTTCGAACTGCTTTTCACCATCGACGTTGGCGATCTCGATCACCGAAACGTCGAAGGTGCCGCCGCCCAGGTCGTACACCACGATCTTGCGATCCTTGTTGTCGCCCTTGTCCAGGCCATAGGCCAGCGCGGCCGCGGTCGGCTCGTTGATGATGCGCTTGACGTCCAGGCCGGCGATGCGGCCAGCGTCCTTGGTTGCCTGGCGCTGGCTGTCGTTGAAGTAGGCCGGCACGGTGATGACCGCTTCGGTGACCTTCTCACCGAGGAAGTCCTCGGCGGTCTTCTTCATCTTCTCCAGCACCTTGGCCGAGATTTCCTGCGGTGCCATCTTCTTGGCATCGCTGGTGGCCACCCAGGCATCGCCATTGTCATGGGCCAGGATGCTGTACGGGACGTGCGCGATGTCCTTCTGCACTTCGGCGTCGGTGAACTTGCGGCCGATCAGGCGCTTCACCGCGTAGAAGGTGTTCTTGGGGTTGGTGACGGCCTGGCGCTTGGCCGAGGCACCCACCAGGACTTCGCCGTCCTTGGTGTAGGCGACGATCGACGGAGTGGTGCGATCGCCTTCCGAATTCTCGATGACGCGGGCCTTGCCGCCGTCCATGATCGCCACGCACGAGTTGGTGGTGCCGAGGTCGATACCAATGATCTTGCCCATGGGGGAGACTCCTGAAGAATGCTGTTTAGGTCAGTCCGGCCGTTCGGCCGGTGGATGAATACGAAGTGGGGGAGGCCCGTGGAACATTCAAGCCATCCTCCGAACGCTGTGTTTCCGGTTGTCCGGCGCGTTCAGCGTCGGGTCGGGCGCGGGTCGTGCCCGCCTCCCGGCCCCGCGGGGGTCAGTCGGCCGCCACCACCACCAGCGCCGGCCGCAGCAGGCGCTCGTTGAGCAGGTAGCCCTTCTGGAACACGGTCACCACGCTGCCCGGGGCGGCACCCGGAGTCGGCACCTGGCTGATGGCCTGGTGATGCTCCGGATTGAACGGCTGGCCGGTCGGGTCCAGCAGGACCAGGCCGTTGTCGCCGGCGACCTTCAGCAGCTGCCGGTAGGTCAGCTCCAGGCCTTCACGCAGCGGATGGGCATCATCGCCGGCGGCCTTCAGGCCGGCATCCAGGCTGTCGAACACCGGCAGCAGCTCGCCCAGCAGCTTCTCGTTGGCGAACTTGCGGGCCTGCTCGATGTCGCGGGCAACGCGCTTGCGCTGGTTCTCGAGGTCGGCGCGTTCGCGCAGTACATCGGCCTTGACCTGCTCAAGCTCGGCGCGCAGGCGCTCCACTTCGTCGTTCACGCCGGCGGCGGCGGCCGCATCGGCGGCACTCTGCTGGGATTCGATATCTGGATGTTCGTGGTTCATGTCTGGGTCCCTGGCGGTCAATCTCCGCCTCCACCCACCCTAGTGTGGGCGGGATGCTGCGTTTCAAGCGTCGGATGTTCCGGGAGTACGCCCGGTCGGTGAAAAGGCCGCGCCGAGCACATCGGCGGTGGCCTGGACCAGCGGGATCATGCGGTCGTAGGCCATCCGCTTGGGCCCGATCACGCCCAGCACGCCCAGCACCTGGCCATTGGCGGTGTATGGGGCGGTGACCAGCGAGACGCCCTGCAGCGGCATCATCCCTGTCTCCTCACCGATGAAGATGCGCACGCCCGGGGCCTGGATGGTGCGCTCCAGCAGCTGCAGGATCTCGCGTTTGCTGGAAAACAGCTCGAACAGCTCACGCAGTCGCTCCAGGTCGGACAGGTCCTGTACTCCCATCAGCCGGGTCTGGCCGGCCACCAGCATGTCGTCGGCCGGCGGCTGCAGCGCCTGCTCGGCCAGCTCGATGCTGCGCGCCAGCAGCTGCTCCAGCTCCGAGCGGGCGTCGCGCAGCTCCAGCAGCAGGCGGGTACGGATCTCGGCCATCGGCAGGCCGGCGAAATGGGCATTGAGGTAGTTGGCGACCTGCTCCAGCTGGCCTGGCGCGAAGTCCTGACGGGTCTCGATGACGCGGTTCTGCACCTCGTTGTCGGCGAACACCAGGATCGCCAGCACCCGGCGTCCGTCCAGCGCCACGAAATCGATCTGGCGGAAGGCGAACTGCTCGCGTCGTGGCGCGCTGACCACGCCGACGAAATGGCTCATCGCCGACAGCAGTTCCGAGGCGCTGCCGAGCAGGGCCTGGGTGCTGCCGCCGCCCGCCAGCTCCTGACGCAGGCGGGCCAGCTCGCCCTCACCCGGCGGCTGCATCTGCAGCAGGCTGTCGACGAACACCCGGTAGCCATGCGCGGTCGGGACGCGCCCGGCCGAGGTATGCGGCGACGCCAGCAGCCCCAGGTCTTCGAGGTCGCCAAGGATGTTGCGGATGGTGGCCGGGCTGACCTCCAGGCCGGCCACGCGCGCCAGCGTCTGCGAGCCGACCGGCTCGCCGTCCTGGATGTAACGCGCGATCAGCGTGCGCAGCAGATGGCGCGCACGCGGGGCAAGCTGGTCGGGAGAACCGTGCATGGAATCAACCTGTGAGACACGGACACTAGATAATGGCGGCGCATCACCTTGGCAAGTCATTGGACCTCCCTCGCCCACGTGCTAGCGTTGCGCGGCTGCTGATACCCCTTACCCATGCTCAGACATCTTTCGATCAAGGATTTTGCCGTTGTCCGCGCCACCGAACTGGAGTTCGGGCCCGGCATGACGGTCGTTTCAGGCGAGACCGGCGCCGGCAAGTCGCTGATGGTCGACGCCCTGGGCTTCCTGTCCGGCCTCCGCGCCGACAGTGGCGTGGTCCGCCACGGTGCCGCGCGCGCCGAGCTTTCCGCCGAATTCGCGCTGGACCAGCTGCAGGCCGCACGCCAGTGGCTGGCCGACAACGAGCTGGACGATGAGGAACAGTGCCAGCTGCGGCGGGTGATCCGCGCCGATGGCGGTTCACGTTCGTGGATCAACGGCCGCCCGGTGACGCTGGCACAGCTGGCGGACCTGGCCGGATTGCTGGTCGAAATCCATGGCCAGCATGAGCAGCAGGCCCTGCTGACGCGTCCGTCGCAGCTGGCCCTGCTCGACGCCTATGCCCGCAACGAGGACGAGCGCCGCCAGGTGCGCCGTGCCGCCGCCGCCTGGCAGACGCTGGTCGACGAATCGCTTGCCCTGTCGCAACAGGGCGACGTCAGTGACCGGATCGGCTTCCTCGAACACCAGCTGCGCGAGCTCGACCGCGAGGACCTGGAGCCGGAGTCGATCACCGCACTCGGCGCCAGCCACCGCCGCCAGGCCCATGCCAGCGCCCTGTTGAGCGCCTGCCAGGCGGCCAGCAACCAGCTCAACGGCGACGACGGCAGTTCCGCGCTGGACCTGCTGCAACAGGTCCGCCACGAGCTGTCGAGGCTGATCGAGCACGACCCGCGCCTGGGCGAGGTGGACGGCCTGATCGAGAACGCCTCGATCCAGCTCCACGAAGCCCTGTCGCTGCTGGACCGGGTGCACGATGACCTCGACGCCGACCCCGAGCAGTTCGAGGAGAACGAGCGTCGCCTCGGCCGCCTGCACGACCTGGCCCGAAAGCACCGCGTGCCGATGGACGAGCTCGGCGCGCAGCGCGAGCGCATGCATGCCGAAGTGGAACAGCTGCGTGGCGCCGACGAGCGCCTGCAGCGCCTGGCCGGCGAGATCGACAAGGCCGCCGCCGCCTGGCGCGTACAGGCCGACGTACTGTCCGCCAGCCGCCGCAGCGCTGCTGCCGAACTGTCGGCCACCACCACCGGCATTATTGCCGAGCTGGGCATGGGCGGCGGCCAGTTCCTGATCGAGCTGGAGCCGCAGGACGCCGGCAAGCCCGATCCGCAGGGTGCCGAACGCGTGGAATTCCTGGTCGCGGCCAACGCCGGCCAACCGCCGCGCGCGCTGCGCAAGGTGGCCTCCGGCGGTGAACTGTCGCGCATCTCGCTGGCCATCGAAGTGGCCGCGCTGGACCTGGATGCGGTGCCGACCATGGTGTTCGACGAAGTCGACTCCGGCATCGGCGGCGCGGTGGCTGACATCGTCGGGCAGAAGCTGCGTGCGCTTGGCGAGAAGCGCCAGGTTCTGTGCGTGACCCACCTGCCGCAGGTCGCCTCGAAGGGCCATGCGCACTACCGGGTCAGCAAGGCGCCGGTGGAAGGCATGACCCAGAGCGCAGTGGAAAAGCTGGACAGCAAGGCGCGCGAAGAAGAACTGGCACGCATGCTCGGCGGCGTGGAAGTGAGCAAGGAAGCGCGCGCCGCCGCACGCAAGCTGCTGCAGGTCTGAGGCCCGCTTTTGTAGCGTCGGGCCATGCTCGACTTCCGCACGGTAGTGCCGGCCGCTGGCCGGCACCCCGACGCGGTTGGGCGAAGATCGTGAGGTTGCCGGCCAACGGCCGGCACTACCAGGCTCACCCCAACGGCCGCGCCAGATCCACCGTTTCCACCAGGAAATCGAGGAACGCGCGTACGCGTAGCGGCAGGTAACCGCCCTGCCCCAGGAACACTGCGTGCACCTCTTCGAGGTCACCGGGATTGGCCGCTTCCAGCACCGGCAACAGGCGTCCGGCAGCGATGTCCTCCTGCACCTGATAGGTCGCCAGTCGCGCCATGCCCAAGCCCCCCAGCACCAGCTGACGCAGTGCATTGCCGTTGCTGGCGCGGGCATTGCCGCTGGGCAGCAGCATCCGCTCGCGCCCTTCCTGCAGCAATGGCCAGCCCTGCATCGCACGCGCATGGCCGATGTCCAGACGGTTGTGCGACAGCAGCTCTTCAGCGTTGCGCGGCAGGCCGTGCCGCTGCGCATAGGCCGGTGCGGCCACGATCATCATCCGCGTTGCGCCCAGCCGTCGCGCGACCAGGCTGGAACTCTTCAGTGGGCCGGCGCGCACGGCCACGTCGGTGCGCTGCTCGAGCAGGTCGATCACCTCGTCATTCAAGGTCAGGTCCACCCCGACCTGCGGGTTGCGCTCGAGGAACGCCGGCAGCAGCGGCAACAGGAAATGCTGGCCGAACGGCACGTTGGAATTGACCCGCAGCCGTCCGCGCGGCTCGGCATGCGCGCTGGCGCAACGCTCGGCCTCCTCCAGGTCGGCGAGCACGCGCAGGCCACGCTCATAGAACGCGCAGCCCTCCGGGGTCAGCTGCAGCTGGCGGGTGGAACGCTGCAGCAGGCGCGTGCCCAGCCGCTGCTCCAGCCGTGCCACCAGCTTGCTGACTGCCGACGGCGTCATGTCCAGCGTACGGGCGGCGGCGGAAAAGCCACCGGTCTCGATCACCCGCACGAACACTTCCAGTTCGCCGGATCGGTTGATGTCGGGTCGTGCCATGGCTATGAATACAGTTCACAGATGATTATCCATGCGCAGTCTAGTTCACAGATCACTGCGGAATCACCATGGCGCTCCCTCCTCCCGGGATTGCCCGATGAACCGCTTCAGCCAGCTCACCGCCGCCGCGTTGATCACCCTGTCCGGCGCTGCCAGCGCCGCCCCTGCCCCGCACTGGGTCGCCAGCTGGCAGGCCAGCCCGCAGTGGGTGTGGGGCGCGGATTTCCTGTTTCCCACCCTTATTCCGGCCGAGCTGCATGACCAGACCTTCCGCCAGACCGCGCGTATCAGCCTGGGCGGCCCTCGGCTGCGGGTGCGACTGAGCAATGCCTACGGCACCCAGCCGCTGCGGATCGGAGCGGCGAGTGTGGCGGCACAGGCAGGCGCAACGCCGCAGCCACTCCGTTTCGACGGCCAGCCCGGCGTGCTGATCGCCCCCGGCCAGGAACGGCTGAGCGATCCTCTGCCACTGGCCACCAAACACCGCCAGGCCCTGCAGGTCAGCGTCTACGTGCCCGGACCAATCCCGTTGCAGACCTTCCATTGGGACGGCCGCCAGACCAGCTGGATCGCCGAAGGCGACCAGAGCCGAACCCTCGACCTGCAGCGGGCCAGCCCCAGCACTGCCCGGTTGTTCCTGACCGGCATCGAGGTCGAGGCGGCGGCCAGCGCGCGCAGCGTGGTGGTGATCGGCGATTCAATCACCGACGGCGCTACCGCCACCCTCGACCAGGACCAGCGCTGGACCGACCATCTGGCGGCGCGCCTGGCACCGCAAGGCGTGGCCGTGGTCAACGCCGGCATCTCCGGTGGCCGGTTGCTGCGCGACGGGATGGGGGACGCCGCCCTCAGTCGCTTCCAGCGTGACGCGCTGGACCAAGCGGGCGTGGCCAGCGTGATCGTGCTGATCGGCATCAACGACATCAGCTGGCCCGGCACCGCCTTCGCCCGGAACCAGGTGCGGCCAACGCTGGCCGAACTGCAGGCTGGCTATCGCGCCTTGGCCGACCAGGCCCGTGGCCGGGGCCTGCGCATTCTGGTTGCCACCCTGACGCCGTTCGCCGGCGCCCTGCCCGGCACGCCGCTGGACGACTACTACCAGCCGGAAAAAGAAGCGCTGCGCCAGCAGCTCAATGCCTGGCTGCGTACCGGGAGCCCGTTCGATGCGGTGATCGATCTGGATGCCGCCCTGCGCGACCCGGCGGATCCGTCACGGATGGCTGCCGCCTATGACTCCGGCGACCACCTGCACCCGGGCGATGCGGGCAACCAGGCGATGGCCGAGGCGGTGGATCTGGACGCCGTGCTGGGCAGGCCGGGGTCGGATCCCCTTCCCGCAGGGAAAGGGCGCTGACCCCATCAACGAAAAACCCCGGGCAGGCCCGGGGTCTTGTCGCATCCAGCTGGCCGGAACCGCTTACTTGCGCTTCTTGCGCACGTACAGCACCAGCGAGTGCTCTTCCAGCTCGTAGCCGTGGTCGGCTGCGATCTTGCGCTGCAGCTCCTCGATCTCGTGGCTTTCGAACTCGATGATCTTGCCGCTGTCCACGTCGACCATGTGGTCATGGTGGCCACCACGGTCCAGCTCGTAGACGGCCTGGCCGCCTTCGAAATTGTGCTTGAGCACGAGGCCGGCGGCCTCGAACTGGGTCAGCACCCGGTACACCGTGGCAAGGCCGATCTCGTCGCCGTGCTCGAGGAGCTGGCGGTAGATATCTTCGGCGGTCATGTGGTGCTGGGCGTTGCGCTGCTCGAGCAGCGCCAGGATCCGCATCCGCGGATGGGTCACCTTCAGGCCGACTTTACGCAGGTCGTGGGTTTCCATAGGTCTCCGTTCATTGGCGATTTAGCGCCAGCTGCCTCGGATTGGGTCGCGGTGGCACGCCGGGAGTGTATCATCGGTTTGATTTCCCCAACCGCCAGTCCCGATGCGCAATCTCCTGTTGGTCGCCGCCGTCGCCCTGTCCACCACCGGGTGCGGCATCATCTACAAGCAACCCATCTATCAGGGCAACCTGATCCGGGAAGATGCCGTGGCCAAGCTGCAGGTCGGGCAAAGCAAGCAGCAGGTCACCGCGCTGCTGGGCACCCCGTCCATTCCCGACCCGTTCCATGCGCAGCGCTGGGACTACACCGCCAGCCAGCGCGTGAACCGCCTCGGCCGTACCGAGGTGAAGAACTTCACCGTGTTCTTCGAGAACGACAACGTGACCCGCTGGGAAGGCGAGTACTTCCCGGGCAACGACAAGGCCCTGGCCCAGCAGACCGTCCGCCAGTTCGGCCGCAACCTGCCGAAGGACAAGAAAAAGAAGGGCCGCTGAGGCCCCCTGCCCGTCCACTCGGACGGGTTGCGGGAATCAACCGCCGAGCGCGCGACGCCGGCGGTTGTCCTTGGGGTCGGCCAGCAGCGGGCGTAGCAGCTCGATGCGGTCGCCATCCAGCAGTACCTGCTGCGGGCGCGCCAGTACGCCGTGCACGGCCACGGCCACGGCCGGGCATCCAGCACTGCCTTCCAACGCGGCAGCGACAATGGCTTCAGCCACGGTGGCGCCCTCTTCCAGCTGCAGCCGGCGCGAGAGCACCTGTTGCGGCCAGGCCAGCACCACCTCGACCTCGATCATCGTTCAGGCCTCGTCGGCGACGCGGACGAAGTCGTTGACCATGCGGTCGGCCAGCCCCTGGAAGCCGATCGCCAATGCCGGGCCAAGCAGCCGCGAGCTGGGCTCGAACTCCAGGGTCAGGGTCACCTTGCAGGCATCCTCGGCCAGCACATGGAATTCCCAGCGGCCGTGCAGTTGCTTGAACGGACCGTCACGCAGCTGCATGTCGATGCTGTGCGGGCGCTGCAGGGTGTTTTCGGTCTGGAACCAGGTACTGAACGAGCCCAGGCCCAGGTCCAGGCGCGCGACAAGGCGGTCCTCGCCCTGCTCCAGGATCTGGGCAGCCGAGCACCAGCGGAAGCGGCGCGGATAAGCCTGGACATCGTTGACCAGGTCGAACATGCGTGCGGCCGAATGTTCGACCAGGGCGCTGCGGCGGATAGTTGGCATGAATACAGGACGTTTCGGCAATCGACCGGGCGGGCCCGAATCGGAGACAATACGGAAATGAGCAAGAACAGCGGCAAGGATAAAGCAAAGAGCGCGACGGCCAACAAAACCATCGCGTTGAACAAGCGTGCCCGTCACGAGTACCACATCGAAGATCGCTTCGAGGCCGGCCTGGCCCTGCAGGGCTGGGAAGTGAAGTCGATCCGTGCTGGCCGCGGCAACATCGTCGACGCCTACGCCTACGTCAAGGATGGTGAGATCTTCCTGATCGGCGCGCAGATCACCCCGTTGATCCAGGCCTCGACCCATGTGGTGGCCAATGACCGGCGCGAGCGCAAGCTGCTGCTGCACCGGAGCGAGATCGACAAGCTGGTGGGCAAGGTCGAGCGTGATGGCTACACGATCGTGCCAACGGCGATGTACTGGAGCAAGAACAAGATCAAGCTGGAAGTGGCGCTGGCCAAGGGCAAGCAGACCCACGACAAGCGCGATGCTGCCAAGGATCGTGACTGGGCGATCGAGAAGCAGCGCGTGATGCGTCGCGGTAACCGCGACGCATGATCACTCCCATCGGCGCCATGGTGACTGCCAGCGCCGATGAAATGCGCACGTTGTGCGCGCGCCTGCTGGCCTTCAACCAGGCCCACGGCGGCGATTCATTCGATGAGACTCCAGTCCGCTTGGCCTGGCATGACGAGCACGGCGCGCTGCGCGGTGGTGTGCTGGCCGACGTCTGTGCCGGCTGGCTGCAGGTACATGTGCTGTGGGTAGACCCGGAACTGCGCGGGCAAGGCATCGGCCAGCGGCTGCTGGCGGAAGCAGAAGCCGTTGCGCACCGCCATGGCGCCCGCAGCGTGATGCTGGATACCTTCGACTGGCAGGCCGAAGCCTTCTACCTGCGGCAGGGCTACACCGTGTATGGGCGACTGCCCGACTGCCCACCCGGTCATGAGCGGATCTACCTGCGCAAACCATTGTCTGGTTCCTGGCCGCAGCGGCTGTAGAAGCCGCCGGTCGGTCAACCCGCCAGCATGCCCTGCCTGCGCATCCGCGGCGCCAGCGCTGCGTGCATCACCGCCAGGTGCATCACAACGGCCAGTTCCGGCGCGTAGCGGTCATCGCCCGCCCGCCACTTCCGGGCCAATTCAGCCGCATCAGCCGGCAACAGCGCCAGTAGTTGGGCGTCATCCAGCGAATCAGCCGCGCCCTGCAGCTGCCGGGCCATCTGGCGCGACTGCCAGACATGCACACCGATGCTGAGGCTGGCCAGCGACATCAGGACTACGGCCAGCCCGTGCTCAAACCACTGCGACAGCACCTCCGGCCCCCACAGCAGGGCAGCCAGCACCGCCAGCGCCGGCAGGCGCCAGCCCAGCCAATGGAACCGGCCCCGCTGCGACCAATGCACCACCACCGCGCTGGCCACCAACGCGGCAGCGGCCGTAGCCGGCAACTCAGTCAGCCAGGTGGCCGCCAGCAGCACCGCCAGCACCGCCCACACCCAGCCCGGCGGCAACGCGCGCCGCTGGTAGTCGGCACCGACCGGCCCGACCAGTTGTCGCAGGCTGCGTTGTTGGCTTGCATCGGTCACCCACCGTCTCCGTGTCCGTCCTGGCTTGGATGGTCGTTGCCAGTGTGTCGCAAATTCGTGCCCACGAAGTTAGCAATCCGCTATGACATGCGCTCTACAACAAGTTGCGGATTGACAAGGCGCGCGGGTGGCGGCCGCGCTCACCCCGCTGACAGATCCTTGCTGAGGAACACCCTGCACGTACCGGGCGGATCGCACGGCACTTCACCGAATACGGTCCAGCCATGCTTCACATAGAAGTTCGGCGCCTGGAAGCTGATGGTGTACAGCACACCTGAGCGGCAACCCCGCCGCCGCGCCTCGTCTTCCGCAGCCTTCAACACACGCGAGCCCAGCCCGCTGCCTCGGTATTCCGGTGGCAGATGGAACAGATCGACAAACCACAGGCCCAGCGACGTTCGCCCCGTAAGGCCCCCTACCACCTTGCCGCTGGCTGGATCGGTAACCAGTACCGCCAGCGCGCGTCGATCGGCATACCCCGCCGCCTCCAGATTGAACTGGTCCAGGCCACTGCCAATCAGGTCCAGCGCCTCGTCGCTGGGTTCATCCGTTACAGCGATTTCAAGCGACATCGGCTCCGTCCATAGGCTGCATATCCAGGATCCTGATCCTATCAACCCTGCGTGCACCCGGCGCAGCGCCCAACGCTATTTCACCTTGTCGTCAGCACAGGCAGATGCCGCTGCATCCAACAGCGAGCCGGCCTCCAGGCGTGGCGCAGGACCTGTTGCCGGGAACGCTGCCGCGAGCGCCTTCGCTGCACGGTCTGCATGGGGCTGGATGTACCAGGACGACTCCGGCGGCAGCGTGCCACCGCGCACCCCCTGCTCGAACCGGTATTGGCCCCAGTAGATCGCCAGCGGTTCCTCCAGCGCATTCAATGGGTTGCGCAGCGTCAGCGCGGCCGGGCACAACGTCACGAAGGCTTCGGCCAACGCCCTTCGTTGTGCTGGCTGCTGCCCAGCGGAAAGAAAGTGGCTGTACTCGTGCATCACGATCGGTGCCCAGTCTTCCTCGGCATCGAACGTCGAGAACAGAAAGATGTAACCGCCCCGCAGCTTGGCCTGGGTCTGCGTCGCATCCGGCCACCAGAGGAAACGCACCTGGAAGGTGGCTGGCGCATCCACCCTGAAGAACGCCTGCATCTGCGCCGCAAGCCCGCCGACCGGGCTGGCTGCCAGCTGCCTTGCGAGTTCGCGCTTCTGCGCGTTGAATGGCGCCTGCCCGGCCAGCAGCTGGCGGGCACGCGGGGCGAAGCGCGCGTAATACCGTCGCAGCAGCCTCTGGTCACGGCGGTCCTGGCCGGCAATCGCAGCCTTGACGGCTGCGTCGAACGATTCTGCGGCCAGGAAATGGTTGGCGAACGGATCGCCGTCGCGGGTGTCTGCACCTGCGAACACCCGCTCGGCCGCCGCGGCCATTGCCTCGTGATCCCGCGCCAGGGGTGACGTGCGCTGGCGGAATGCTGCATAGGCGGCCAACAACGCGCGGTCCCGCTCGTCCAGGCCGAAGCGCCGCTGCCATTCCTTCTTGTAGACCGAAGCGGTGTATCCCGGCAGCCAATCGGGCAGGTTGTCGAGCAGGTTGAACAGGTCCAGCGATGGACTGTAAGCCACCTCCACCGTCGCCTGCGGGGATTCGGCCGCTACGACGGGCCATGCCTGCATTGCCAGAACGGCCGCGGCAAGCGCACCCGCCCATCCCAGTCGCATCTTGCCGGAGCTGACGGATACGACCATGGGAGGCCCGTGGAATGACGTCGGGAAATTCGAGCACGCCTCCCCGGGGATGGCAACGTGCCAAGCGGCAGGGGCACGAGGAAATCCCCGCGCGTGACTGTTCAGGAAGATTGCCGTACCATTTGCCCCGTTAGGCAGGTTCCTGGGCGACATCTGGTCAACTTGGAACCTGAAAGCCTTGCAAGACTTGAAGAAACCGGGGGTGCATTGGTTTCGACGGGGGTTGTGAAGTCGCCTGGCGCATGCCGAGGGGGTAGCTTTCCTCGTAAATCCAGCTGCAAAACTCTAGTTGCCAACGACGACAACTACGCTCCGGTCGCTCTCGCAGCCTAAAAACTGCGGTGCGTGACCTTCTGCCGACTTAGGCGGAGCCTCGAAACTGCTTGTGTCCATGCTCGCAGCGTAGAGTCATTATCATGGAATCGCGCTGGGCGGCTGCCTGTCAGTCCGGCACTAGAACACAACAGGCTGGTTCCCGGGTGCGCTTTGCACACCGTGCTGCTCGGGGATGAGATTCAACGGTGAGCTAAGCATGTAGTGCTGGGGATGGAGTGCCTTCGGACGGCGGTTCAATTCCGCCCACCTCCACCAACGAACGGTTCGTCACGAACCGGAGAAGCCCGGAAATTCCACCAACGTGGGTTTCCGGGCTTTTTTATTGCCCGCCTCGCCTCGCTGCGAAATTCACCACCCAGGCGCAGTCGCGACCCGATGCCGTCAAGCAATGTCGGCATTGCACATCTTCTCTCGCTTTCGACATCACTAAACCACTTCAGAAATTTCCCACCCTCTCCTTGGGGGGGATGTGCCCGCGAAGCCGTTCGTCCTTGGTCGCCATCAAGAGGAGACCACGGGTCACCTGCACCCTGCACACCGAAGCCGAGCCCGAGGGGCACGGCCTGTTCGACACATCTTCCACAAAGGAACTGTATCCATGCGTACGTCGCTTCGGGTTTCCCTTGCCAGTGCCATCACCCTGGTCCTGGCCAGCGCCCCCGCCTTCGCCCAACCCACCGAACGGGTATGGACGCGAGGCATGGCCAGCAACGAGCAGTACAGCAGTTTCATCGTCAAGTACCGGGACGGCAGCAGCAAGCGCGTCTCCGCCGACACCGCCCAGGACGCGCTGAAGAAGCGCCTCGGCGTCCAGCAGCGCAGCAAGCGTTCGATCGGCAGCGCACCGACTTCGGCTGCCTCCGTGACCCATCAACGCCGCATGGGCGGTGGAGCCGACGTGGTCACCACGGACAAGCCACTGGACCGTCCGGAGGCCGAGATCCTGATGCAGCGCATCGCCGACGATCCGGACGTCGAGTATGTGCAGCCGAACTACATGATGAGTGCATTCGCCACGCCGAACGACCCGCGCTATGGGGAGCAATGGCACTACAGCAACCCGACCAGTGGCGCTCGCCTGCCCGGCGCGTGGGATCGCTCCACCGGCCAGGGTGTGGTGGTTGCGGTGGTTGATTCGGGCTATCTCAACAACAACGACCTGCAGGCGAACCTGCTGCCGGGTTACGACATGATCTCGTCGACCCGTCCGTTCAGTGATTGGCAGTGCATCATCGGGGGAATGAATCCCGGCTGTGGTGGCTCCGACGATGGTGACGGACGCGACGCCGATGCATTCGATGCCTCAGGCATTGCACACGGCACCCACGTCGCCGGAACGGTCGCTGCGGTGACCAACAACCAGATCGGCGTGGCCGGCGTGGCCTACAACGCGAAAGTCGTACCGGTGCGCGTACTGGGAAACCAGGGCAATGGTGGTTCCGCTGACATCATCGACGGCATGCTCTGGAGTGCCGGTATCAACGTGCCCAATGTCCCTGCCAATGCCAACCCGGCCGAAGTCATCAATCTCAGCCTGGGCGGCCGCCGCGCCTGCTCGCCGGCCGAGCAGGATGCAATCGACGACATCACGGCCCAGGGTACGATCGTGGTGGTCGCCGCCGGCAACAGCAATCTTGATGTGTCCGAGTTCGCCCCGGCGAACTGCAAGGGTGTGATCGCGGTTGCTGCCAACGATCAGGGCGGTCGTCGTGCGTTCTACTCCAACTATGGCGCAGGCATCCACATCACCGCACCGGGTGGTGAGACCTGGTCGTGCCGTGCGTCGGTGGGCGAGTTCCTGCCACTGGCCACGCCGCCGAGCCAGGCCAACTGCGCACCCACCCGCCAGCATCCGGCGCAGGGCATCCTGTCCACCGTGGGTAACAACGCCTTCGACTTCATGTCCGGCACCTCGATGGCGGCGCCCCACGTCGCTGGCATCGTCGCGCTGATGCAGGCGGTGGCGCCGGTGCCCAAGACCACCGACCAGGTCAAGGACATCCTGCGTCGAACCGCGCACCCGATCGCGGCGGCGAACTGCCCCGGCGGTTGCGGACCGGGCATTGTCGACGCCGCAGAAGCGGTGAAGGCCGCCAGCAACTGATGGCATGGCGCAGCGGCCTTCCGAGGCCGCTGCGCTGCTTGCCGGTGATCCGATCCGGTACGTTCGTCACGCCGGAATGGCGGCGCATGATCGAGACTCTGTGACCCTATCGGAACGTACCCTGCTCCGAGACGAACAGAAGGATCTGCAATGAAAACCGCACCCATCGTATTCGCCCTTGCCCTGGCTGCCCTTGTCGCAGGTCCGGCCGCCCATGCGGCCATCGCGCCACCCGGTACCGCCACGCTGGAAGCCCTGCTCGCCTGCAAGGCCGGTTCGAACTTCAGCGCGGCCGAGGCGATCGACGCGCTGCAGGCAGCCGGCCTGGCAAAGAAGCCGGGCGGTACGTTCGAGCCTGAGAGCTCGCCGGTTGCCCTGTTCGGCGGCACCATCAGCAGTGCCGATGTGAACGTGGCCGCGGGTGAGAAAAGCATCTTCGTGTACTTGAACGGTGTCGATTCGCAGCGCCTGGCCAGGTCGTGGTCGGTAACCACGGTCAACGAGCACGCCAACACCGAAGCCCCCTCCTACGTGAAAGCCATCGACAAACGCCACACCCTGCACGTGATCGCCGGCGACGACTACGAAGGTTATTCGGCGGCGGTGAAGTGCCAGATCACTCCGTAACGGCACAGGTCTACAGCCAGCGCCGCACGCGTTGGCGGAAGCCTGCATAGGCCTCGGGAAAGCGGGCCGACAGTGCCCGCTCTTCCGGCACGATCTGCAAGCGGGTGATGTACAGCACGAACAGCGGCACGGCCAGCAGCGCGGTAAGGTTCTGCAGGTACAGCATCGCACCGGCCAGGACGGTCGCCTGGCCCAGATACATCGGATTGCGCGTGTAGCGATACACCCCGTGCGTGACCAGCGCGCTCGACGCCGAGGGACGCAGCGGGTTCACCGTGGTACGCGCACGCTGGAAAGCCAGCTTCGGCAGCAGGTTCAGCACCAGGCCGATGGCCATCACCCCGCCCGCCAGCAGTGCCGGCATCGGCAATGACAACACTGTGCCCGGCCACAGGCGGCTGGCCAGGTAACCGGCAGCGGCACACAGCAGCATCACCAGCGGTGGTGGAACACGGGTTTCAAGCCACCGCATCGCAGTCCCTGCATCACCCCATTCACCCCAGTGTCACACGGAAATGCCTGAATCGCCCGGGTGGCGGTGCTTTGGCTTGGCAAACCGACTGCCCGGTATCTTCCGCTTTGACAGGCCTGTCGTTAGAGTGTCGCCACCGCGCAGGAGGATCGTATGGCAACCACGGGCTTGGGCTTCATCGGCCGCACGACCCTCATCATCACCGTGCTGCTCACCCTTGGTGGCTGCGCGACGCTGCGCCAGTTCGGGCCGTCGGTGCAGGTGGCCTCGGTCACGCCCGGCCAGTACATCGCGCTCAAGCGCGGCGACATCCTCACCACCGGCAAGCTCAGCTCGGCAACGACGGAAACCCTGCGCGTGGCCGGCCTGGACGAAGGCGTCTGCGCCAAACCTGGCTTGCCCTGCATCGAAGCGATGGAAGCCACCATCGTGGTGCGCGAGGAGGACAAGCGCTCGAGCCTTGCCGAGTTGTGGCTGCAGTACGCCATGACCCTGCCCGCACCGAAACGCGAGTACTCCGCCTCGGGCCGGGCCAAGACCACCATCACCGAACTGGACGCCGACTTCCAGCCGCGCCTGGATGCCTGGATGCAGGTCGCGCGGCAGGCTTACGGGTATCTGTTCTTCACCGAGCGCACCGCCAACCAGCGTGGCTTCGAAGATCGCCAGACCCAGGTGCGTGACTATTACAACCTGGCCGTGCAGGAAGCTTCGGTGCAGCTGTACAACGCCTATGCCACCGGCCGCGTGCACAGCGAAGCCAGCCATTTCCAGCTCGGCCGCTGGACTTTCGTACTCGCCCCATCGGGCGAAGCTTCACCACTGGACACGCGTACCCCCACCGAGCTGGTGCCCGCTGCCTCGCTCTCGTTCACCGGCACGCTGCGCAGCGTGCACCGCCGCGATGGCTTCGGCGCGGAGCTGGTGGCTGTGATGAATGATCCAGCCAATGCCAGCGCCACGCCAACTGCGGCCTCTACGGCGTCTACCACCGCGACGGCAGCGACGCAGCGCAGTTGGAGCGAGATGCCCTCGCCATCGATGACAGTGTTGCTGCGCTTCTCCGGAAAGAACCTGTGGGAAGTGCTGCACGACGACGAGCCGGAACTGGAGATTCACGATCCTTACCAGGTCACCGAAGTCACCCTGCACGGACAGGAAGTGCCGCTGGCCGCGAACTTCACCGCTGGCTACGCACTGTGGCTGGCGCGCTCGAACTTCAGCCACCAGTCGCTGCGCTCGCTGTTCGGTGGCAAGGGCGGCATCGATACGCCGCACCTGTACATGATGCAGCCGTACGATCCGAACCGTCGCGTGCTGCTGATGATCCACGGTTTGGCCAGCAGCCCGGAAGCCTGGGTCAACGTCGCCAACGAGCTGATGCGCGACGAGGAGATCCGCCAGGATTTCCAGATCTGGCAGTTCTACTACCCGACCAACATGCCGATCGCGATGAGCCACGATGCGATGCGTCATACGCTGGCCGAGGTCTTCCAGCACTTCGACCCCAGCGGCAAGGCGCAGGCCTCGCATGACATGGTGCTGGTCGGGCACAGCATGGGCGGCGTGATTGCGCGGCTGATGATCTCCTCTTCAGGCGACCACCTGGTCGATACCCTGCTGGCCACCGCACAGATGACACCGGCGCAGCAGGAACTGCTGCGCACCAAGGGCGCGCCGGTGCTGACCTTCCTGCCGGAACCGGAAGTATCGCGCGTGGTGTTCATCGCCACGCCGCACCGCGGCACCGATGTGGCGAGCACCCGCCTGGGCCGCTGGATCGGCCGCCTGGTGCGCTTGCCGCTGACCGTTCTGGAAGACGTGGCCACTATCGCCAACGACGGCAAGATCGATCGCAACGACGGCAAGCACGGCTACCAGATGAACAGCATCCAGAACCTGGACAAGGACGATCCCTTCGTGCGCGCCGTGGCCGACCTGCCAATGGCGCCGAAGGTGCATTACCACTCGATCATCGCCCGCGCCAAGGCCGACGGCCCGCTGGAGAAGACCGACGATGGGCTGGTGCCGTACTGGAGCTCGCACCTGCCGCATGCGGTTTCGGAAAAGGTGATCGTGTCCGGGCACAGCGTGCAGGAGGCAACCCCGGCAATCGTCGAACTGCGGCGGATCCTGCACGAGGACATGAAGGAGCATGACCGCCCGGGCAACTGATCCGCCCGTCCCTCTCCTCAGGAAGCCGAGGCGCGGCGCGAGAACGTACCCTGCAGCGCTGCTGGGATCGCGAAGCCCTCCATGCGCACCTCCGGGCGGTAATCCGCGCCGGGGGTGAATCGATATTCGCGTGCGAGCAGCGCGCACAGGAGTACCAGCTGCGCATTTCCCACCGCCGATCCCACACAGGAACGCGATGGGAAGCCATAAGGCACATAGATGCCGGCCGTCCGCTTGCGACGCTCGGGCAACCAGCGGTCTGGATCGAACAACAGCGGATCGTCCCAGTACTTCGACGACCGGTGCTGGATGAACGAGCTCAGCTCGAACACCGTGCCTTCCTTGATGGCCTGCCCATCCACCTGCAGATCGCAGGCCGCCACGCGTCGATTGTTGAAGGGCGTGGAGTACAGACGCATCACTTCCTTCAGGAACCGCATCGTGCAGGGAATGCGGGCGATGGGCAATGCATGGATCTCCGCGTCTGACAGCGGCGCGAACTCCTCTTCAATGCGTTGCCGCCAATGCGGATGCATCTGCAGGGCCAGCAGCAGGCAGGCGGCCATCATGCCCGGCACTCCGGAGATGGCAATCAACTGCACCGTAACCAGATAGGTGACCTTGTCCAGCCCGATGCGCTCACGCAGCGTCAGCAGTGACTGCGCGTAGTCCAGCGAAGAGCGCCCGCTACGGACGCGGCGCTTCAACTCTGCTTGGATCGTCCGCGACTCACCACGGCCGATGAGGAAATTGCGCAGCAGGTGGCGCCGGTGGATGACCTGCTCGACCTGGGTGGTGTAGCGCAGATGCAGGGCACGTTCGATGGCAGCGGTACCGCGTGCATCAAGCCCGTCGATCACCAGAGGAACGAGCGGATGCGCCATCACTTTCCACACCGCCGGCGTCGCATCCAATTCATGCCCACACAGCGCATCCAGTGCCTGCCGCATGCGCGACTGCAGCGTCTTGAGGGTATCCACGCCAGTGAGCTCGGCACTGCAGGCGGCGATCAGGCTGCGTACTTCGGTCCAGCGCACGCGCTCGTGCCGGCGGAACAGATCGGCCAGCGATTCAACCACGAACAGGTGCTCGGAATTCTCCTTGTCAACCTTCCCGGCCAGCTCCGGGCAGAACACCCCGATGCCGCCGGTTTCCAGATGCAGTACCGGTCCTTCGCGCTCCACGCGCGCGGCCAACCGCTCGGCAGCAACGGTGCTGCCTTCATTCGACATCCCTTGCATGCAGTGCGCCTCCGGCAGGAAGGGACTCGAAAGACGAGTCCCTTCGTCTTGCTACCGCTCAAACGCGGGGTTGCCCCGCAGGATCAGAACTCGACCCAGAGCGGCCAGGTATTCCACACACTGCTCTTCTCGTTCGGATGGATATTCAGAGTGACGCGCAATGCTCGGGCGAATCTTTTCATTTTCATTCCTTTGCTTGCTGTGTGGTTATGCCGGGATTATCCCGGCACCGGCTAGATAGCACGACATAATGCTGCTGTCCAACCAGGCCATGTGCCGCGGTGCAACATCAGGACCGTGGCAGATTGGGGGAATTCCCTCATCGCACGTGCGCAGCGGCCCTTCTATGCTGGTCCCACTTTCCCCGCAGGAGATCCGCATGAACACGCAGGAGCCCAGCCGCCAGCCCAGTCCCGATCCGGCCGAGCGTGACGCCTTCTTCCCTTCCCCGTACTCGCTGTCGCAGTTCACTTCGGCGAAGAGTGACCTGTCCGGCGCCGACTACCCGGATGCGCGCCGCGATGGCCGCTGGAAGGTGCTGATGATCGCCGCCGACGAGCGCTATCTGCCCACCGCCAACGGCCATCTTTTTTCCACCGGCAACCACCCGGTGGAAACCCTGCTGCCGATGTACCACCTGGACAAGGCCGGCTTCGAGATCGACGTGGCGACGCTGTCCGGCAATGCCACCAAGTTCGAATGGTGGGCATTCCCGCGCGAGGACAAGGAGATCGGCGGACTGTATGAGCGCTATGAAGAGCGCTTCCGCCAGCCGCTGCAGCTGCACGACGTGGTGGCCGGCCTCGATGCCGATTCGGACTACGCAGCAGTGTTCATCCCCGGTGGCCATGGCGCGTTGATCGGCCTGCCGGAAAGCCGCGCGGTGAAGGCCACCCTGCAGTGGGCAATTGCCCAGCAACGCCACATCATCACCCTCTGCCACGGCCCTGCTGCATTGCTGGCTGCCGGCGTCGACGAAGCCGATGGCGGCTCACTGTTCCGTGGCTATCGCATCTGCGCGTTCCCCGATGCAATGGACCGGCAGACACCCGACATCGGCTACATGCCGGGGCAGCTGCAGTGGTTCTTCGGTGAACGGCTTGCGCAGCAGGGCGTGCAGATCGTCAACGAAGGCATCGACGGCAGCGTGCTGCAGGACCGCCTGCTGCTGACCGGCGACAGCCCACTTGCCGGCAATGCGCTGGGCAAGCTGGCCGCACGCACCCTGCTCGACACACTGGCCGGGCGCTGACCCCGATGGCCGAGCTGGTGCAGGCACTGCTTGGCCTTGAAAACGCCCACTCGCTGGCTGCGGTGGGCGCGTTGCTGCGCGGCGTCGCCGCGCCACTTGGCTACGATCGTGTGCTGGTATTCGCCACCGGCACCGGGCTGGAGCGCGACGCGCAGCGCGTGTACTGGATAGAGGGCGACTGGTTCGGCGATGGCAGCGATACCGACCTCGCCCGCTACCTGCACACCTGCCCGGTCAATCGCCACGTACTGGACAGCGATGCACCGTTCTTCTGGAGCAAGCGCCAGGGCGTCCGCGGCGAACGCTACCAGGTGGTAAAGCAGCCACGTGGTGAAGGCCTGCACGGTCTGCAGGTGCCGGTGTTCGGCACCACCGGCCTGGAGGGCGCGATCAGCTTTGCCGGTACGTCAATCGATGCGTCGGCCAGCGCGCGCCTGCAGCTGGAGGCTGCTGCAACTGCAGCATTCCGAGCCTCACGCCAACTGGCCGAATCGCCTGCCGAGCTTTCGGGAAGCGCGCTGAGCAACCGCGAGCGCGAAGTGCTGCGCTGGGTTGCCGCCGGCCGCCGGCAGGCTGAGATCGCGGCTACGCTTGGGCTTTCCACGCGCACGGTGGAGAACCACCTGCGCCACGCGCGCCAACGCCTGGGTGTGGCGACCACCGCGCAGGCAGTGCGTGCCGCCAGCCGTCGCGGCGAGATCGAAGACTGATCGCAGCGAGGCACTTCCGGCGGTCTGGTTCGCGTGTTACACACGCCATGCGCATGTGCGCGATTGCAGAAAGCAAGGATGATGCTTATGAAACTGCAACTGGCCGCGATGGCCGCGTTGTTGGTGGCAACTGCAACCCTGGCTCCGGTGGCGGACGCCAACACAGGGGTCCCGAGAGAGAATGTTTCCTGTGTGCCAGTGAATGTGGACCGCAACCGCATTCACCACCACTGCACGGAAACCTACACCGATGAATTCGGCAATGTCCACACAGCCGAGTACTGGATCGACGAGTACGGCAACCCCTACCTGCGCGACTGATCCGCGCGGGGACTGCGCCGGGCCGTGAGCCGGGCCGGCGCGTACGCAGCAGCCCTCGCGTAACAGAACTGCGGGCGCGGCGGCTGCACGACACAGCGCGAACGCGCGATTTCAGACACAAGGATGATGCCCATGAAACTGGACTTGGCCGCAATGGCCGCATTGGTTGTGGCAGTCGCTGGAATGATGTCTGCAGGTACCGCACGCGCGGGGGTTACCTCCCCGCCCGGCAGCGTGACCCGCTGCGAACCGTTTGAAGTGGAGCGTTACCGCATCCACCAGCACTGCATCGTGACCATGCCCGATGCCGGCGGCGATATCTTCCTCGCTGAGTACTGGATCGACGAGTACGGCAATCCGTACCTGATGTAAGCCCCCATCAACAAGGAGCGTGAGGATGAGACTGCAGAAAGGTTTGTCGGCATGTTCGTTTGCCGCCGTGCTTGCCGTGTCGATGCTGGCCCCGGTCGCCACCACGACGGCCGCCGAAGTCGTCGAGGTCCAGGAAGAATGCGTGCCCTTCCGCGTCGCTGGAAACGTGTTCCACCAACGCTGCACGACGTACGTGGTCTACGACGATGGCTCCCGCGAAGTGGCCGGGCATTACAACCGTGACGAAAACGGGATGATGTACGACCCCTGATCGCGCTCACGCGATCCGCCGGGCGGCGCTTTCATCGCCCGCCCGGCACCGGCCAGCCGCCCATCCCGGCATACCGCTGCCCCCGCGTTCCATGGCATGCTCCGTGAAACCGTTTTCATGGAATGGAGGGATTCCACGATGTTGTCGCGCTTCCATCGCCCTGCGCTGTGCGCACTGTTGGCGCTTGCTCTGCCTGCCGTTGCCTGGGCCGCTGCGCCGGCGCCACTGAAGGTGATGTCGTTCAATGTCCGCACCCCGGCTGATACCGAACCGGGCAAGCGCTGGCCGGACCGTCGCGATGCCATGGTCAAGGTCATCCTCGATGCACACCCGGCCGTGATCGGCACTCAGGAGCTGGTGAAGGAACAGGCCGACTACCTGTCCGAACACCTGCCTGGCTACCGTTGGTTCGGCGAAGGCCGCCGTGGTGGCAGCGGCGACGAGCACATGGGCGTGTTCTACGACAGCACGGTGCTGGCCATCGAGGAGTCCGGCAACTTCTGGCTGTCCGATACGCCCGACGTGCCCGGCAGCATCAGCTGGGGCAACCTGTATCCGCGCATGGTCACCTGGGCCCTGTTCCGGCGCCTGGATGATGGCCGTCGTTTTTACTTCATGGATACCCACCTGCCCTACCGCGACGAAGACGAACCACGCCGGGTGAAGGGTGCCGAACTGATCGGCAAGCGTCTGGCATCGCTGCCGGCCGACCTGCCGGTGGTGCTGACCGGAGACTTCAACAGCGAACCGGGCGGCGACACCTACAAGGCGTTTACCCGCGTGCTGCAGGACACCCGTCCCCAGGTGAAGGCGCCGCAGGGCCCGCGCCTGACCTTCCACGACTTCACCGGCAAGGCCACCTCCCAGCTGGATTGGGTGCTGGTGCGTGGTTTCCATGCGCGCAGCTTCCTCACCGATGACCGGCGCGTCGATGGCGTGCTGCCGTCCGATCATTTCCCGCTGGTGGTCGAGCTGGACTGGCCGGCACACTGAAACCCATGCGGCAGCCGCGACTACGGTGGCGGCTGCCGTGACAACAGGCGATACAACGCCTGATGCTGGTTGCGCGCCTGGCAGATGCGCGCGCCGATCGCCAGGAACACGGAGATGCCGATCAGGCCCAGCCCCAGCATCTGATCCGGCAGGCGCACGAAGCCGATCGCAGCCGCCATCGTAGCCAACACCATCAGCACTACGACCGCTACCGACAGCCCTGCGCCAGGCGGTCCCGGATCACCAAACAGCATGCGCTGGGTATCGCGTTTGTCATCGCTCATCGCCTTCCCTCCTTGAATCTGCCCCACTAGTTACACCGCAGGCCCCGGTTCTGGCAGAGTCAGAAACGTCATGACTGTGACAACGTCCACAACACGCGACGCGCTACCCTTCCTCCATTCCCGAACTGTGGAGAAGGGCATGGCACACCAGAGCCGCCTGGCCGGATTCATCATCGACTGCGAGGGCATTCCCCCCGACGAAGGCGCACGCTTCTGGGCCGCCGCGCTTGGCCTGAAGGCGCAACCCGCCTATGCCGAAGGCGGCGCCGAGTACGCCGACCTGCAGGGCGCACCCGCGGGCCTGAACGTGGAAGTGCAACGTGTCGATCACCCTTCACGGGTGCACCTGGACATCGAGAGCGACGACATCGACGCCGAGGCCGAACGCCTGGAGAAGCTTGGCGCGCGCCGGATTGGCTTCGTCAAACGCTGGTGGGTCATGGAAGCGCCCACCGGGCATCGCTTCTGCATCGTGCACATGCGCGAGCGTGAGGTATCGGCCAATCACTGGCCCTGAAAGCAGAAGGGGACGGAAGCCACTGCGTCCGTCCCCTCCGGTTTACTGCACCTGCGCCACGCTGGGTTGCTGCGGCGATTGCCCCCAGCCGCCCAGCGCCTTGTACACACCCACTACGCTGACATTGACCTCGGCTTCGGCCGCGGCCAATGCATCATCAGCGGACAGCTGGGTGCGCTGTGCATCGAGCAGGGTCAGGAAGTCTTCCGAACCTTCGCGGTAGCGGATCTGCGCCAGAGACTCGGCGCGCCGTGCCGCCTGCGCCTGCTCGACCACGATGGCCAGGCGCGCCTGCTGCTTGGAATAGCGGGTCAGCGCGTTCTCGGTGTCTTCCAGTGCCAGCAGCACGGCCTGTTCGTACTGCGCGGCCACACCTTCGGCCTCGGCCTTGCTGGCACGCAGGCGTGCACGCACAGTGCCGAAGTCGAACGCCGCCCAGCTCAACGACGGGGTCAGCGACCAGGCCTTGTTGTTGCCGTTGACCAGACCGCTGGCGTCACCCCCAAGGAAACCGACGAAGCCGGACAGCGACAGCCGCGGGAACAGATCGGCAGTGGCCACGCCCACACGTGCGGTCGCCGCCGCCAGGCGACGCTCGGCCACGCGCACGTCGGCACGCTGGCGCAGCAGCTCACGGGTATCACCCAGCGGCAACGCCTTGGCATAGGCCGGCACTTCGTGCGGTGCCAGCATCGCGGTCAGCGTCTCCGGACGCTGGCCCAGCAGCACCGCCAGTCGGTTGCGCGACTGCGTCTCGGCCACTTCCAGCAGCGGAATATCGGCCTCGATCGCCTTCAGCCGTGCACGGCTGCTCTGCACGTCCAGCTCGCTGCCGGCGCCCAGTTCCCAGCGCGCCTCGGTCAGCTTCTGCGTTTCGCGCAGATTGACAAGGGTGTGCTGGGCCACGGCGATGCGCTTCTGCGTTCCGCGCAGTTCGAAGTAGTTGCGTGCCACTTCGGCGGCGACCAGCACCTGCGCATCGGCCAGGTTGGCCTGCTCGGCATCGAGGTCGGCACGCGCGGCTTCTGCAGCACGGCGCTTGCGGCCGAACAGATCCAGCTCCCAGCCCGCATCGAAGCCGAGCTGGTAGCTTTCACTGAACACCCGCTGCCCACCCAGCTGCGGATCGGGTTGCTTGCGGCGATCATAGCTGCCGCCTGCGGTGACATGCGGCGCCTGGTCGAAGCGGCTCTCGACGAACACCGCACGGGCCTGGCTGACACGGGCCACGGCCACACGCAGGTCCAGGTTGTCCGACAGTGCGCCATGCACCAGCTCTTCCAGCACCGGATCATCGAACTGCGCCCACCAGCTGGCGACCGGCGAGGTGGTGCTGAATACCGGCTGCTGCGCACCCTGCAGGACCACCGGTTCCTGCACCGGCGCCTTGTAGTTCGGGCCGACGCTGACACAGCCTGCCAGCACCAGGCTGGAGACGGCCATCGCCAACGTGCGGATCACCATGGCAGCACCTCACCCAGGTAAGTGAAGCTGCCGTTCGGGCCTTCATGGCCGATCAGTGCCATCTGCACGCTGGAGCGTGCGCCTTCACTGATCTCGATCTCGCCGTGGCCGCCGTTCATATCGGTTTTCACGTAACCCGGATGCACGGTGTTGACCTTGATCTGGGTGCTGCGCAGTTCATGGGCCAGCGCCAGTGTCCAGCTGTTCACCGCCGCCTTGGAGGCGTTGTACGCCGGAATCTTGAAATCGTAGATGCCCGAAGTCGGATCAGCGTGCAGGGTCTGCGAACCGAGCATGCTGGATACGTTGACGATGCGCCCGGACTTGGCCTGCCTGACCAGCGGCAGGAAGGCCTGGGTCACCGCCACCAGCGCGTACACGTTGGTGTCGAAGGTGCGCTTCCAGGTATCCAGCGACTGTTCGGACGGCGCCTGCGCCGGGTTCTCGATCATGATGCCGGCGTTGTTGACCAGGATATCCAGGCGCCCGTGGCGTTGGCGTACCTGCTCGACCGCTTCGGCGATGCTGGCCGCGTCGGTCACGTCCAGCTGGATGGCCTCCACCGGCAGGCCCTCGGCCTGCAGCTTCAGTGCCTGCTCGACGGCGGTCTCGCGCTTGCGGCCGGCCAGCAGCGTGTGCACGCCGGCCTGGGCCAGCTGGCGCACGGTCTCGGCGCCGATGCCGCGGGTAGCGCCGGTGACCAGCGCGATCTTGTTCTGATGGGAGTTCATGGATTCATGCCTTGTGAGGGGAAAGTCGCCGCCGGCCAGTGACCGGCGGCGACGGGGTTCCATGTCAGTGATGGATGGTCGGCTCGCCGTGCTGCACCAGCTTGCCACCACCATTGCGGGTGACGAACTTGCGCAGGGCTACGTAGAACACCGGCGTCAGGAACAGGCCGAACAGGGTCACGCCCAGCATGCCGGCGAACACGGTGATACCGGTCACCGAGCGCACTTCGGCACCCGCACCATGCGACAGCACCAGCGGCACCGTGCCAGCGATGAACGCGATGGAGGTCATCACGATCGGGCGCAGACGCAGACGGCACGCTTCCAGTGCCGATTCAACGATGCCCTTGCCGCCCATCTCCAGCTCTCTGGCGAATTCGACGATCAGGATCGCGTTCTTGCACGCCAGGCCCATCAGCACCACCAGGCCGACCTGCACGAACACGTTGTTGTCACCTCCGGTCAGCCACACGCCGAACAGCGCGGACAGCAGGGTCATCGGCACGATCAGGATCACCGCCAGCGGCAGCGACCAGCTCTCGTACAGCGCGGCCAGCACCAGGAAGGCCAGCATGATCGCCACAGGGAACACGATGAAGGCAGCCTTGCCCTGGGTTGCCTGCTGGTAGCTCAGGTCGGTCCATTCGGTGGTCATGCCCACCGGCAGCACCTTGCCGGCGATCTCGGTCAGCTTGTTCATCGCCTCGGCCGAAGACAGCAGGCGCGGGTCGGCTTCACCAGCCAGGTCCGCCGCCGGGTAGCCGTTGAAGCGCAGCACCGGGTCCGGGCCGAAGGTCTGCTTGATGGTGACCATCGAACCGATCGGCACCATCTCGCCACGGTCGTTGCGGGTACGCAGCTTGCCGATGTCTTCGACGCTCTCGCGGAACGGGCCGTCGGCCTGGGCGATCACCTGCCAGGTACGACCGAACTGGTTGAAGTCATTGACGTAGGCCGAACCGAGATAGGTCTGCAGCGTGTCGAACAGCTCGGTGAGCTGCACGCCCTGCGCCTTGGCCTTGACGCGATCCACTTCAGCATCCAGCTGCGGCACATTGGCCTGGTAGCTGCTGATCGGGAAGGCCATGCCCGGGGTCTGCGCGACGGTACCCTGCATCGCCTGCACGGCGTTCTGCAGCGCACCGTAGCCCAGGTTGCCACGGTCCTCGATGAACATCTGGTAGCCGTTGCCGTTGCCCAGGCCAAGGATCGGCGGCGGCATCATCGCGAACGCGAAGCCCTCCTGCAGGCCGGCGATCTTCTGGTTGATCTCGGCGTTGATCTGCGCGGCGGTACGGCCATGACGCTCGGCGAACGGCTTGAGCGGAATGAATGCCACACCGGTGTTCGGGGTGTTGGTGAACTGCAGTGCGTTCAGGCCCGGGAACGAAATGGTGTGGGCCACGCCATCGGTTTCCTGGGCGATCTTGGCAACCTTGCGCAGCATTTCATCGGTACGCGCGATCGACGAGCCTTCCGGCAGCTTCACGCCCGCGATCAGGTACAGCTTGTCCTGGGTCGGGATGAAGCCCGGCGGCACCAGCTTGAAGATCACGCCGGTACCGACCAGCAGGATCGCGTAGACCACGAACACCGCACCGCGACGGCCGAGGATCTTCGACACGCCACGCTCGTACTTCTCCGAGCTGGACTTGAAGAAGCGGTTGAACGGACGGAACACCCAGCCGAACAGGCGGTCGATGATCCGGGTCGGAGCGTCCTTGGCCGCGTCATGCGGCTTCAACAGGCGCGCGGCCAGGGCCGGCGACAGGGTCAGCGAATTGATCGCCGAGATCACCGTGGAAATGGCGATGGTGACCGCGAACTGCTTGTAGAACTGGCCGGTGACACCGGACAGGAACGCCATCGGCACGAACACGGCACACAACACCAGCGCGATCGCCACGATCGGGCCGGACACCTCACGCATGGCCTGGTGTGCCGCCGCAGTGGGCGACAGGCCTTCCTCGATGTTGCGCTCGACGTTCTCCACCACCACGATCGCGTCGTCGACCACGATGCCGATCGCCAGCACCAGGCCGAACAGGCTCAGCGTATTGATCGAGAAGCCCAGCAGGTACAGCGCTGCGAAGGTACCCACCACCGACACCGGCACCGCGATCAACGGGATGATCGAGGCACGCCAGGTCTGCAGGAACAGGATCACCACCAGCACCACCAGGGCGATGGCTTCCAGCAGCGTGGAGACCACGGCCTTGATCGAGTCGCGCACGAAGATGGTGGTGTCATACACCGCTTCGTACTTCACGTCGGCCGGCATGGTCTTCTGCATCTCGTCCATCGTCGAGATGACCTGGTCACGGATCTCCAGTGCATTGGCACCCGGCGACTGGAAGATACCGATACCCACCGCGTTCTTGCCGTCCAGCTGCGAGCGCAGGGTGTAGTCACCGGCGCCCAGTTCCAGGCGGGCCACGTCGGCCAGGCGAACGATCTCGCCATCCACACCGCTCTTGAGCACGATGTCGCCGAATTCCTTCTCGGACTTGAGGCGGCCCTGGGCATTGATCAGGGTCAGGAACTGGCTGTTCGGCAGCGGTTCGGCGCCCAGCTGGCCGGCCGAGACCTGCACGTTCTGCTCGCGCATGGCGCGCACCACGTCACTGGCGGTCAGGCCGCGCGAGGCGACCTTGTCCGGGTCCAGCCAGGCACGCATGGCGTAGTCGCCACCACCGAAGATCTGCGCGTCACCCACGCCCGGAATACGCGCCAGCGCATCCTTGACGTGCAGGCGGGCGTAGTTGCGCAGGTACAGGGTGTCGTACTTGCCTTGCGGCGAGGTCAGGTGCACCACCATCAGGAAGGTCGGCGACTGCTTCTGCGTGGTCACGCCCTGCCGGCGCACGTCCTCGGGCAGGCGCGCCTGCGCCTGCGCCACGCGGTTCTGCACCTTCACCGCGGCCGCGTCCGGGTCGGTGCCCGGGCGGAAGGTGACGGTCATCTGCAGCACGCCGTCGGAACCGGCAACCGACTTCAGGTACATCATGCCTTCGACGCCGTTGATTGCTTCTTCAAGCGGCGTGGCAACGGTCTCGGCAATGACCTTGGGGTTGGCGCCCGGATACACCGTGCGCACCACCACCGACGGCGGGACCACTTCCGGGTACTCGCTGATCGGCAGGATGGGAATTGTGATCAGGCCTGCGGCGAAGATCACGATCGACAGCACCGCCGCGAAGATCGGCCTGTCGATGAAGAAACGGGAAAAGTCCATGGAGGAATTCCTGGAAAAGGCGTTCGGCGGGCAACAGCCACCCTGCCCCTCGCCGATATGACGAAGGCAGGGAAGGCTGCCGCTGGCGCCGGCAGCTAAGCGGGGACGCGGTTCAGTGGTTCAGTGCAGCGGTGGCATCGCGACCCGGTGCCGGCGGCGCAGCCTGCGGCTGCATCGCCACGGCCTTGGCCTGCACCGGCATGCCCGGCATGAAGACCTTCTGCACGCCGTCGATGATCACCTTGTCGCCGGCGGCCAGGCCGTGTTCGACAATGCGCAGGCCGTCGGCGGTGCGGCCGAGCTGGATGTCACGGCGCTGGGCCTTGCCATCCTTGTCGACCACGTAGACGTACTTGCGATCCTGGTCGGTCAGTACCGCCTTGTCGTCGATCAGCAGGGCCTGGAACTGGCCGCTGCCGAGCAGCTGCACACGGGCGAACAGGCCCGGGGTGAACTGGCGGTCGGCATTGTCCAGCAGTGCACGGACGCGGATGGTGCCGGTGCTGCGGGCCACCTGGTTGTCGAGGAAGTCGACCTTGCCCGAATGCGGGTAGCCCTCTTCGCCGGACAGGCCGACCTTCACCGGCAGATCGCTGTCACGCTCGCTCGGGCGTTCGCCCTTGCGTGCCATCTGTGCGTAGCGCAGGAAGGTGCTTTCGTCGGCATCGAAGTAGACGAACACGGTATCCAGCGACACCAGGGTGGTCAGCACGCTGGCGCTGTCGCCCGCAGTGACCAGGTTGCCAGCGGTGACCATCGCGCGGCCGGCACGGCCGTCGATCGGGGCCCGCACCTTGGTGAACTCCAGGTTGAGGCGAGCGGCATCCAGCGCCGCCTGCGCCGCCTGCACGGCCGCACCGGACTGGTCGGCCGCAGCACGACGCTGCTCAGCCGTCTCGGTGGAAATGGCCTGCTGCTCGGACAGCCGCTTGGCACGCTCCGATTCGCTGCGGGCCAACGTCGCCTGGGTGCGGGCGCGGGCCAGTTCGGCAGCAGCGCGATCGTACTCGGCCTGGTAGCTGCGCGCGTCGATGGTGAAGAGCACTTCGCCCTTCTTCACTTCCTGGCCTTCGACGTAGTTGACCTTGTCGATGTAGCCGGACACGCGCGGGCGAAGTTCAACGCTCTGCACCGCCTCGACGCGGCCGCTGAACTCGTCCCACTGGCTGACCTGCTTGACCAGGACCGGCGCGGCACTGACCTGCGGCGGCGGTGGTGCGCCCGCTTCTTCGGCGTGGCCGCCGCTGCAGGCCGCAAGCACGGCTGCGGCGAGGATCGACACGCCGACCATCGCGATGCGATGGCCAAAACGATGTGGGGTGGTATTGGGGGAAGTCATGGCATGCATCCGTACGGAGGGGTGGTACAGCTAGATGAGAACGTGTTGCAAAAACGGGCGGCGTATCCTGCGACCTCAACCAAGGTCGAGGTCAAGCAACGCCGGCGGTATCGCGCCACAAAGGTGGAATTTCCAGGTGCAGCAGGCCACGCGGCAGCTCGGCATCACTGCTGTCACAACGGACGACGGCGCGGTTGTCGCGGCATCCATCCAGCAGCGAGACCACGCGACGGCCGACCAGCAGCGAGCTCGGCCACTCGATGCAGGCATTGGCCGCGTTGGCCGGGGTACACACCGGGCTGCAGACTTCCAGCATCTGCGCGCGCACGCCGATCGCCTGCGCTTCCTGGTGCACCACCTGCGCGTACATGCGCATCGCGGCAGCCGTGATCGAGCTTTCGCCGTAACCGGCCCACGGCTTGACGGCGGCCGGGCTGCCGATCATCACGTAGCGACGTGCGTGCACGTTGTCCTGCAGCAACGGCAGCAGGTGGCGCACCGCGTGCACGTGCGGCATCAGGTCAGCCTGCAGCGCGCCGAGCAGTTCATTGCCATTGCGATCGACCACGCGACCGCGCCGGTAGGGACCGCCCATGGCCGCGATCACGGCGGCCAGCGGCCGTGGCCGCTGCGCGACCCGCTCGGCCAGCGCACGCGCCGAACCATCGTCGCTGAGCGAGCCGAGCAGCGTTTCCAGGCCTGGCTCATCGGCGAACTGCTCATGCAGCGCCGCCAGCCGGCCCGGATCGCGGCCGACCACCAGCACCGGGCTGCCGGCTTCCAGCAATGCACCAACCACGCCCTGCCCCACGGCACCGGTGCCGCCGAGAACCAGAACTTCGGGCGTCAGCATCCCATTCACGGGACATTTCCTCCCAAATCCGGGATAGTCCCAATTCGGCGCAGTCGGTCGCCCTTGTGCGGAACCAGGCGGATGGCACCGCCACGCTGCTGACGCATGGGCGCGGTAAACTCACGGAAGTCCTTGTGCACCAAGGAACTCGGGCGGACTTCAACGGTCATTGCCAGGTCCAGGGTGCTCTGGCCGGCGTTCCGGAGACGGGCAAGAATGTTGCGCAGGCTCATGGCGGACGGGCTCCAAATAACGAATGGCGCCACCATAGACCTCAAACCTTTACTTGATTAGTCCTGATTAAGGGGAATAATCATCCCGCTCCCGGTCCAATCGTTCTGTCACGATTGTCCCATCCCCGACGTCCAGGATCCCAGACCATGTCCCACGATCTCAACGAGACGCTGATCTTCGTAAAAGTGGTCGAGCAAGGCAGTTTCATTGCCGCTGCCAAATCGCTCGGCCTGCCCAAGACCACGGTCAGCCGCAAGGTGCAGGAACTGGAGACGCGCCTGGGTGCGCGCCTGCTGCACCGGACCACGCGCCGCCTTGGCCTTACCGAAGCCGGCTCGATCTACCACGAGCACTGCCAGCGCATCGCGCGCGAACTGGAAGAAGCCGAAAGCGCGGTCAGCCAGCTGCAGTCCGGCCCACGCGGTTGGCTGCGCTTCACCGTGCCCTATTCGATCGGCATCACCTGGATTGCGCCGCTGCTGGGCCAGTTCCATGCCCAGTATCCAGAGATCCGCCTCGACATGCATATGGGCAATGAGAAGCTGGACCTGATTGCCGGCGAAGCCGATCTGGCTCTGCGCGTGGGTGCCCTGCCCGATTCCAATCTGGTGGCACGCAAGCTCGGCAGCCTGCGCACGCAGGTGTTCGCCAGCCCGGCCTACATCGAACGCTATGGTGAGCCGCTGCATCCGGAAGAGCTGCAGTTCCATCGCATCCTGGCGATGCGCAAGCCGTACCACACCGGCAACTCGCCGCGCTTCACCTGGCAGCTGGGCGAGAATGGCGGCGAGTTGCGTGACTTCCCGGTCACCCCATTGATGACCGCCAACGACATGTCCGCGCTCAATGGTGCGCTGGTGTGTGGCGAAGGCCTGCTGTTGACCGGCGATGTGATGGCCAAGCCGTTCGTCGAATCAGGCATGGTGCGCCGCGTTCTGGCTGGCTGGACCGGGCCGGAGGTGGACTTCAATGCCGTGTTTGCCGGCGGCCGCCTGGTCTCGCCGAAGGTACGTGCATTCGTCGACTTCCTGGTCGAGAAGCTCAACTTCGACGCCAATTACATGCTGGCGCAGTGCCCGGGCGCGAAGCTGGCGCAGCAGCAGAAGGAAAAGGAAGACGCTGCGCTGGAAATCAGCGGCAAGCGGATCCTGGAAAAGGTCGCGGCTTCGGCGGCGTAGTCCACAACGATGCCGCGCGCCAATTTCCTGGTAGATGCCGACCTTGGTCGGCGCCATTGGAACAGCCGCGACCGGGAACGCTATCGGCGAGCCGAGCAACGCTCGGCACCCACAAAAATGCCGCCTGCAAGGGCGGCATTTTCGTTCCGGCCGATGGCCGGACCGGCTCAAGCAATAACGCGTAGCGTTACTGCTTGAGCGGAATCACGCGGATTTCGACGCGGCGGTTCTTGGCGCGGCCGGCATCGGTGCTGTTGTCGGCAATCGGGTACGACTTGCCAGCGCCCAGGGTTTCGATGCGCACGCTCTGCACACCCTGGCCAACCAGGTACTGCGCGACCGAGTCGGCACGTTCCTTGGACAGACGGTTGTTCACTGCGTCGCTGCCGATGCTGTCGGTGTGGCCAACCACTTCGATCATGGTCTGGTTGTAGTCACGCAGGGTACCTGCAACACCGTTGAGCGAGCCGTAGAACTGCGGCTTCAGGGTCGCCTTGCCGAAGTCGAAGGTGATGCCGTCCGGCAGGTTCAGCATGATGTTGTCGCCCTGGCGCTGCACATCGATGCCGGTGTTGGCGGTGCGCTCGCGCAGTGCACGTTCCTGACGGTCCTGGTACTGGCCAACAGCCGCGCCGCTGAGCGCGCCGATACCGGCGCCGATCAGCGCGTGCTGACGACGCTCCGTGGCGCTGTCACCGGTCAGCAGGCCGGCGGCCACGCCGATGGCGGTACCGATCAGCGCGTTGCGGCCGGTGCGGTTCTGCTGCTCGGTCGGGTTGCCGTACTGGTCACTCTGCACATAGGAGCCGCCGGTGGCGCAGGCCGACAGGACGGCCGCACTCATCAGGGCCAGTGCGACGTTGCGGGTGGTGTTGCGGATCATGGGGTTCTCCTTGGTTTCCGGTCGGGCCGGCGGCTTGCGGGCGCAAAGAGAATAAACAGCCCAATGCGATGCCGGAATGATGATCCGGCGCGCTGACAGGTCCACGTTCAGCTAACTGACTGGATCGCGTCAGGGGCGCTTTACCCTGCCCCTGACTGACGGTAGGCGGCCAACGCTGCATCCCGGCCTGCGGCCAGATCCACCAGCGGCGTGCGCGGATAGTCCGGGGCATGTGCGGCCAGCAGCAACGGATGCTGCCAGGGCGCGAAGCGCGCTTTCACCGGCAATGCTGCCAGCTCGGGCACCCAGCGGCTGATGTAGCGGGCCTGCGGATCGAACTTCTCGGCCTGGGTGACTGGATTGAATACCCGGAAGTACGGCGCTGCGTCGGCACCGGTGCCGGCCACCCATTGCCAGCCCATCGTGTTGTTGGCCAGGTCCGCGTCGACCAGGGTGTCCCAGAACCAGCGCGCACCGTGCAGCCAGTGCGCACGCAGATGCTTGCACAGGTAACTGGCAACGATCATGCGCACCCGGTTGTGCATGTAGCCGGTATGCCACAGCTCGCGCAGGCCCGCATCGACGATCGGCACGCCAGTGTTGCCGCGCTGCCAGTCGTGCAGTTGCGCGGCACTGGGCGTGGACCACGGGAAACGGTCAAAGCGCGGGTTGAGGTTGTCGGTGGGCGTCTTCGGGAAGTGGTGCAGCAGGTGGTAGGCAAAATCACGCCAGCCCAGCTGGCGCAGGTAACCATCGATATCGGCGTCGGTGCCCGCACTGCGCAGCCCTTCCAGCGCGTGGGCGATGCGCCACGGTGCGATCTCGCCGAAATGCAGGTGCGGCGACATTCGAGATGTGCCCACGCGATCCGGCAGGTCACGCTGCTCGCGGTAACCGCGCAACGCGCCGTCCTCGAACACGGACAACGCCTCCAGCGCACCGGCTTCGCCCGGCTGCCAGTGCTCCCAGAAGCCGGTGTCCCAGTCCAGCGTGGGCGCGAGCCGCAACTCCTCCAGCCCGAGGCTGTCGACCGAATGTGCCGTCAGCGCCTTCGGTGCGGCCTGCAGCGCGGGCAGGCACCAGTGGCTGAGCACGTTGCGCCAGTACGGCGTGAATACTTTGTACGGCTGGCCCTGCTGGGTGGCGATATCCCACGGCTCGAACAGCAGGCTGCCATTGCAGCTCTGTGCGTCGATGCCCTGCTCGCGCAGCGTGCGCTTGATGGTGGCGTCGCGTGGCTGGGTGGCGGGTTCATACTTGCGGTTCCAGTACACCGCTTCGGCGCCAGTCTGCTGGATCAACGCCTGCAAGGTAGGCAGGCTGTCACCGGCACGTAGCACCAGCGAGGAGCCGCGCGTACGCAGGTCGGCATCCAGCGCATCCAGTGAACGATGGCGCCACGCATCGGAGGCCGCGCCGGGCAGCCACTCGCCTTCCTCGTGCGGCGCGTGGATGTAGATAGGCACCACATCGTGGCCAGCATCCAGCGCGGCCTGCAGGGCAGGATTGTCCTGCAGCCGCAGATCACGGCGGAACCATAGCAACGCTACCGACACATGCACCGCCTTCGTTGTGGAAGGCGGTCATGATAGCCAGTCGCGGTGAAGGCATTGCACGCAGAGGCCGTCTGCTAGGCTGCTGGGCCGCTCCTCTTTGGACCCCGCCATGGATGATCTACACGCCTCATTCGCCCGCTTCGGGCTGCTGCGGGCCCAGCACGAAGGTGACTGGCAGGGACCGCTCCCGTTACCACCGGTGCTGGCGCGCTTCTACGCGCAAGTGGGACCGCTGGGTCATGAGATCAATTCGAAGGTGGGCAACTCCGGCATCACCATTCCGGGCCTCGATGTCTGGATACCCCCGCTGCAGCGTCTGTGGCGCCACCAGGCCGGTTACCGCTGGAACGGCGTCAGTGGCGAGCCCATCGACGATTGGCCATCCAACTGGCTGGTGATTGCCGATCGCGGCGCTGACCCGTTCATCCTCGACCTGGACGACGGCCGCGTGCTGTTCAGTCACCACGGTGCCGGTCTGCTGGATGCCGGCGAGATTGTTGCCGACGTACCCACCCTGATGGCGGTTCTGGCCGCGGCCGGCACCGTGTATCTGGAGGCCGGCGACGACCTCTACGACGATGATGACGATGGGGGCATCCGTGCCGTGCACGAGGAAGCCGCGGTGCAGGCGGTTGCGCAGGTGCTTGGCAACCGCCTGAATGCCGAGTGCCTGCTGGAAACACTGCGAGGCTGAATCCACGCATGGCGTGGATCTACCTCTCGAAACGCTGCATCGCCTCGCTGATCAGCACACGCGCTTCGGCGGCATCGCCCCAGCCGTTGAGCTGCACCGGATTGCGGCCTGTCGGCAGGTCCTTGTAGACCCGGAAGAACGCCTCGATGCGCTGCCGCTCGACTTCCGGCAGATCCTTCAGGTCGCGGATGTTGGCGTAGGTCGGGTCGACCTTGTCGGTGGGCACGCCGATGATCTTCTCGTCATGCTCGCCGCCGTCGATCATCTTCAGGTAGCCGATCGGCCGGAAGCGCACGATCACGCCCGGATGCAGTGGTTCACGGGTCAACACCAGCGCATCCAGGGGATCGTTGTCACCGGCCAGCGTGCGCGGCATCGAGCCGTAGTTGGCCGGATAGGCCACCGGCATCGACTGGAAGCGGTCCACATGCACCAGACCGTCTTCCTTGATCTCGTACTTGGTGAAGCTGCCAGCGGGGATCTCCACCGCCAGGTTCACCTCCAGCGGGGCCTGCTTCGGCTGCGCGACCAGGAACGGATGCAGCACCGCGTCGGCAGCAGCAACCGCACCGGCCAGAATCAGCAGTGCACCGCCGATGGCGGCCATCGGGACGATACGACGTGTCGTCATGGCGTTTCCTCTCACTCCCAACAACGGTCTGCGCGACCTTTGGCAGTCTGCGCACGGGGGCATTCACGCGAAGTGATGCGGCCCTCGCGCTGCTCCAGCCGCTGCTTGCCGCCCTTGGCATCACGACGCAGTTCAAACGCGTCGTACAGGCGACCGGTCACCGTGCGCGCCTCGTAACGCAGTTGCTGCGGATCGATGCGCAGCACCTGGAACAGCTGGGTGTCTTCGGCCACCGGATCCATCGTTCTGCGTGCTTCGCCGGAAAGGCGGTACTGCTTGGGCCCGGCCACGGTCACCACGTACTGAGGCGTGGCGCCCTGCCCTTCACCGCGACGGCCGTAGGTGTGATCGTGGCCCTGCAGCACCAGGTCCACGTTGTGGCGGCGCACCACCGGCAACAGCACATCACGCAGCGCGGCGTTCTCGCGGCCTTCGCGCGGCGAATAGAACGGCTGGTGCAGCAGCACGATGGTCCATGGCTGCGGATTGCCGGTCAGCACCTTGTCCAGCCACTGCGCCTGCGCCTTGGCCGTGCCAAGGTCGAGTGCCGAAGTACCATCAACCACGGCCACGCGCACGCCCTGCGCATCGAACCAGTAGCTGGTCTGCTGCGCGGCGGTGGTGCCATTGCCCGGCAGCGCGAACGTCACCGGCCAATGCTTGCCCAGCACGCGGCGCTCCTGCGGGGTGTCCTCGAATTCCTCGAAGTACTCATGGTTGCCGATCGCCGGCGCCACCAGTGTTTCCTGCGCCAGCCAGCTGGTAGCAGCAAACCACTCGCCCCACTCGCTGTCATCCATGTTGTCGCCGCCGCTGACCAGGTCACCGGCGAACAGGCTCATGCGTGCCTCCGGCGCGGCCTTCTGCGCGGCACGCACTACCCGGCTGACATGGCTGACGTTCTTGTTCTGGGTATCACCGAAGTACAGCAGGGTCAGCGGCTGGTCGGCCGCAGCCAGCGTGCGCAGCTGGTTCCAGGCGCTCCAACTGCCGTTGCCCTGCACGCGGTAGACGTACTGGGTATCCGGCTGCAGGCCGCTGATGTCCGCGCGATGATGATGCGACAGCCCGTTCTCGGTCTGCAGCGCGCGGGTCGTCGCACGCACCTGGCGGATGTCCTCGATGGCCGGCGAATCACCGGCCACGGCAATCTCCAGCAGCGGCGCCTGCACGCTGCCATCGGTACGCCATGCCACGGCAAAGCCATGGCTGGGATCGGCCGCGGGCGATGCCACGATGCGGTCCGGCACCGTGGATGCTGCGTAGTAGCGGCTGCCCGCCGGCACCTGGGTATTCGGCTCGACCGCAGCAGGTGACAGCGACGGCAACGCCAGCAGCAGGCCGAGCGCCAATGAACGCATCACGCAATGGCGGCTCATTCGCCACACTCCAATGGCAGCGCCAGTTGCTTGGCGATGCTTTCCCAGTCGAACGCGACCACGCCCTGGTCGTCATGCACTGCGTACAGCGCACCGTGCGGGAAGCGTGGGCTGGCCGGCTGCATCAACCAGATGCCGTCGGTGTTGGCCACCGTATTGCCCTGGAACGCACCCACCGGCTTCAGCGTATGCCGGTCGAACAGATGGAACACGCTGCGCTGCTTGCCCTGCTCGGTGGTGATCCACCAGCCGTCCTTGCCACAGGTGCGCAGGGTCACGCCTTCAGCCTGCGCCTTGAACACATCGCGGCCGAAGGTGGTACCGGTGAAACGGCCCGCCAGGGTGTAGACCTTGAACTCGCTGGCGTAGCTTTCATCCTCTTCGGCGATCAACAGGCGATCGTTCTCCGGATCGCCCCAGATCGATTCCACCACACGCAGTGCGCCAGCCTCGCTGGTATCCCCGATGTCCGCCACGCGCTTCGCTTCGACCCTGGCACCGTCGCGGGTCACGTGGTACTGGCGCACGCGCTTGTCCAGCTCGGCCAGCGGCGGCAGGATGTCACGGCCCTGCGCATCCTCGCCGTTGTCCCAGGAGTCGGTGACGTAGACGCTGTAGCCATCGGCACGGCGGTCGACCCACAGCCCGTACGGTTTGCGCAGATCCTCGGCAGCGAACGTTGCCAGCGGGATGAAGTCCGGCAGGCTCAGCACCTGCACGCGATGATTGTCGCGCTCCACGATCCACAGCAGGTCGTCGGTCACCGCGATGCCGTTTGGGCGATCGAACTGCCCTGGCCCGGTGCCGCCGCTGCCCACGTCACGCAGGTGCTGGCCGGTGCTGCCATCGTAGACCACCAGCTTGTCGGTGGCCTTGGCGGTGGCAATCAGCCACAGTTTGCCGTCCGGCGCACGCCACACCGCCGGCGAATCGATGTTGTCGGCCGGCGTCAGTGGAGTGACAAATGCCTCGGCGATGGTCGCCACCGCCCGCTGCGCCGCGGGCTTCGCTGCCGTGGCGGCCACGGCCGGATCATTGCCGGTGGCAGGCGTACAGCCTGCCAGCAGAGCAGCCGCCAATGCCGCGGCAAGGACCGGGATGCGGCGCCCCATCACAGCGCCACCTTCAGGCCCAGCGCATAGGTGCGGCCGTACTCTTCCATCTGCAGGGTGCGCGAGCGCGTCCCCTGGTACAGCTCCAGCGGCTTGTCCAGCAGGTTCTGCGCCTCGAAGTACATGCTCACACGCGGGGTAAACTTGTAGTCCAGCGAGAAATCGAGCTGGGTGTTGGGCGCCACGAAGATATCGAACGCGCGGCCCTTGCCGATGCTGTCCAGGTACTCGCTGCGGTACACCGCCGCCAGCCGCGTACTGACACCATATTTTTCATAGCCGATGTGGGCGCTGTAGACATGCTTGGAGGCGCGCGGCAGGGTGAAATCCTCCCCGGCACGGTCCTTGATGCCGGCATCGAACTTGGTATCCAGCCAGGTACCGCTGGCGCCGACCAGCAGGCCGTCCAGGCCGGCTGGCAGGAAGGCCAGCTGCTGCTGCCAGTTGAATTCCGCACCGCGCACGGTGGCCTTGCGGCCATTGATCGGCTGGGTCACGTCGAAGCCGCCATAAGCGGGATCATTGGTCCGCACCGTTTGCACGATGTAGCCATCGATCGACTTGTGGAACAGGCCAAGTGAAACGATACCGGTGCTGCCGATGTACTTCTCCACCGACAGGTCGATGTTCTTCGACTCGTACGGATCCAGTTCCGGATTACCCAGGCGCACTTCCTCGTCGCCGCGGCTGTAGCCCACACGTGGCGAGACATCGCCGAAGGAAGGACGCGATACGGTCTTGTTGGCCGAGGCGCGCAGTACCCAGTCATCGGCCGCGTCGTAGCGCAGGTGCAGGCCCGGCAGCACGTTGGTGTAGCTGCTGTTGGCCACGCGCGGGGTAACCGTGAAGCTGCGCCCGTTGGCGGCCACGTCCACCTGGTTGCCGGTTGCCTTGAACTGGGTGTTTTCCACGCGCACACCGCCGATGATGCGCAGTGCACCCACGTCCCAGGTGCCCATGGCATAGCTGGCGAAGATGTCTTCGCTGGCCACGTAGTCCTCTTCCAGCGATGTCATCGCGTTGCCACCGACATCCTGCGGGCGAGCGCTGTACTGGCCACCATTGGCCGCCCAGAAGGCACGCATCGCGGCCGAATCCATGCCGTCACCCAGGTTGCCGTGGCGGTGTTCCGGCGAGGAGGTTGTCCAGCTCGATAGCGCCACCTTCGGGCCGACGCGCAGCTCGCGCTCGTCCACATTCACGTCGCGGTCGCGCCAGCGGCCCAGCAGGCCGAACTTGATGCTGCTGCTGTCGCCGTCGAAGCGCACGTTGACCTGCGCGCTGTGTTCCTTGTCGTTGACCTGCTTGGGCGAGAGCACGAAGCGGTCGAACGCGTAGTTGCCATTGTCCAGCCACTGCGGGTTGTCGAAGCTGTAGCTGGGCAGGCGGCTGCGCTGGTCCAGGGTGCCATTGAAGGCCTTGCCATCAAGCTTGAAACGGGCCTCCATCTCGTCGTTCACCCGCTCTTCGGTGCGGGTGTAGCCGATCCGGTAATCGACCACGGCGTTGGTCAGCTTGTTCTCGCCACCGAGACTTGCCGCGAAGGTGTTTTCCTTCTTGGTGCGGTAGCGCATGCGCTTGTCGATGGAATCCTTCGGCATGCCATCCAGCCGATACTGGTCGGTGCCGGTCTTGACCATCTTCGCGTCGTCGAAGTTGAAGATCACGCGCTGGCGGGTCTCCGCATCGTCGAACTGGCTGTACAGCGTGCGCAGGTAGTATTTGCTGTCTTCATTCGGGCGCCAGTCGAGGTTGAGGTTGGCACCGATGCGCTTGCGCTCGATCTCGTACTTGCGATGCTGCAGGTTGATCGCGGTGACATCGCCGGGGACGGCGTTGTCCTCGCCGTCATACTCCACTTCGGTGTTGTCCGACTCGAACTTGCGCTTCTGGTAGTTCACGCCCAGCGCCACACCGAAGGTGTCGTTGAACACTTCGCTGTAGTTGAAGGCGGCCTTGGGACTGGTCTCGCCGGACAGCTGCTGGTGGCTGCCTTCGATCTTGCCACGCAGGCTGCGACCGTCGCGGTCGAAGGCCGAGGCCGACTCCACAAGCACGGCGCCGCCGATGGCATCACCCGGCATGTCCGGGGTCGGCGACTTCACTACGCGCAGGCGCTCGGTGGAATCGGATGGAATCACATCCAGCGGTGCGGCACGACTGGAATCTTCCGGCGTACCGACGGCAATGCCGTCCACGCTGACGCTGTTGAGGTTGGCGTCCAGGCCGCGGATGACCACGAAGCGCCCTTCGCCCTGGTCGCGGGTCACGCTGATGCCCGGCAGGCGCTGCAGCGATTCGGCGACATTCTTGTCCGGGTACTGGCCCAATGCATCGGAGGACACGGCATCTTCGATCGCATCACTGCTGCGCTTCAGGTCAACGGCGCGGATCTGTGATTCGAGCTGGGCGCGCACTTCGATGCGGTCCAGATCGACCGCCTCAGCGGCCACGGCGCCGGTGGCGGCAACCGCCTGCTGCCCGGCCGCCTGCAGCGGAGCTGCGGCCCCCATCGCCAGGGTCAGGGTGATGGCAACGGCCAACGGAGTCTTGATATGCACTGGGAATCCCCATTCCTGTTAAGAATGGGTCTGCACGGTATGTCCGCAAGGTTGCATGGCCGTGACATGCGCCTGCACATTTCATGTAAGGCCGCCCCGGGCCAGGTTTGGGTTCGGCCCGCCGATCCGGCAAAATGGCGTCCTCTCTCCTTTTTCCCCCTTCCCGACCATGAAGATCGTCGAAGTGCGCCACCCGCTGGTGCAGCACAAGATCGGCCTGATGCGCAACGCCGCGCTCAGCACCAAGGATTTCCGCGAACTGGCCAACGAGCTGGGCACGCTGCTGGCCTACGAGGCCACCGCCGACCTCGAGACCGAGCCGCACACCCTCCCCGGCTGGGCCGGCCCGGTCACCGTACAGCGCATTGCCGGGGCCAAGATCACCGTGGTGCCGATCCTGCGCGCCGGCCTGGGCATGCTCAGCGGCGTGCTGTCGCTGATCCCGGCCGCCCGCGTCAGCGTAGTCGGACTGCAGCGCGATGAGGAAACCCTGCAGCCGGTGCCCTACTTCGAGCGCCTGACCGGTCGCCTGGAAGAACGCGATGCGCTGATCCTGGATCCGATGCTGGCTACCGGCGGCACCCTGATCGCCACCATCGACATGCTCAAGCGTGCCGGTGCCCGCCGCATCAAGGGCATCTTCCTGGTCGCGGCGCCGGAAGGCATTGAGGCGGTCAATGCCGTGCACCCGGACGTGGAGATCTACACCGCGGCCATCGATGCCCAGCTCAACGACAAGGGCTACATCCTGCCCGGCCTGGGCGATGCCGGTGATCGAATCTTCGGTACCCGCGTCGGCTGAATGCCAGCTGGGTCAGAGCCCTTTCGTGCCGAAAGGGTTCTGACCTCAACAGCGCGGCGCGTCGCGGCCGCGTTGCGATTCTTCACGTGCTCTTGGCGCCGGGAAGCGAATGCTCCGCGCACCCGCCACCCTTGGAGCTCTCGATGAAAGCCTCTTTCCTGCTGGCCGCCGTCCTGCTGGTCGGCCTCCCCCTGGCTGCCAATGCCACCACTCCGCAGCAGCAACGCATGGCCGACTGCTCGGCCAAGAACAAGGGGCTCAAGGGCGACGCCTACAAGACCGCGCAGAGCTCCTGCCTCAGCGGCCACGCTACCGACAGCAAGGCCGCGACCACACCGCAGGAACGCATGCGCAAGTGCAACGCCGATGCAGGCACGAAGAAGCTGGCCGGTGATGCACGCAAGACCTTCATGAGCAGCTGCCTGAAGGCTTCGTAGCGGTTGACTCCTGCTCTAGAGCCGAAGGCAGCGGCAGGAGCCGCTGCCAACGTCGCTCGCGACGACCCGCAGGGTGTCGGTCAGGACGACCGGCATAGCTCATGCTCGGCTCTACATTTACCCGAGGGCGCGCGCCTTCAGCTCGCCCTGCTCGTGCAGGGTCACGAAACGACCCTTGTCATCGCGGCCCAGCTGCGCCAGCGCCACCTGCGGGTCGTGGGTGAAGAACAGATGCACATTGCGCGCCAGCTTGTCTTCGAGGAACTGCCGTTTCTCGTCGATCAGCAACTCGGCATTGCGGTCGTAGCCCATGGTGATCGGCACGTGCACCCACGAGCGGCCCGGGATCAGATCGGCACAGAACACTACGCCGCCCTTCGGTGATTCATCGGCACGCGCGTGGCCGACAATTTCGGCCAGCATCAGCCCCGGCGTGTGGCCATCGCTGTAGCTGAAACGCACAGTGCGCCCCAACGCCTTCGAATATTCGCCGTCCACCACTTCCAGACGGCCACTGGCCTGCAGCAGGCCCGGCAGTTCCGGAATGAAGCTGGCACGGTCGCGCGGGTGCGGCTGCAGCGCACGCTGCCAGTGCTGCGCACCGACCACGTAGGTCGCGTTGGGGAACAGCAGCTCCGGCTCACGCCCTTCGCTCCAGGCCGCGAGCAGGCCCCCGGCGTGATCGAAGTGCAGGTGACTGAGCACCACCACGTCGATATCCTCGTGCTCGAAACCGGCTTCGCGCAGCGAATCGATCAGCACGTGCTGGCTTTCCTGCACGCCGTAGCGTTCGCGCATGCGTGGATCGAAGAAGGCACCAATACCGGTTTCAAACAGCACCGTCTTGCCTTCCAGAGGGCTGGCAAGCAGCGCACGGCAGGCCAGCTCGATGCGATTGAGCTCGTCCGGTGCCGCCCATTTTTCCCACAACGCGCGCGGCGCGTTACCAAACATCGCACCGCCATCAAGGCGCTGCGAGTTTCCACGAATCGACCAGAGTTTCATGCGCCAATTATCGGCGTCGGCTCGTTAAATAATCGCTAGATTCGAAACGGAAAACCCCGCCGGTTGGCGGGGTCTCCAGGCCCTCCGTACGCCGGGCATGGCCCGGCGCTGCCGGAGCATCAATGCGCCGGTACAACCTGGGCACTGCCCACCGGGTTGCGCGGGTCGCTGCCACCGAACAGTTTGTTCGCTTTGCGGTCCCATTCCACGGTCTGCAGGTTGCCCCAGACGTGGCTGGAACCGCGGCCGCCGGCGGCGACATCGCCCGGCAGGTCGATCTTGTGGCCCATCGCCTGCAACTGCTTCACCGTGCCGGCGTCGAACGCATCGTTCTCGGCTTCGATCAGGTCCGGCAGCCACTGGTGGTGGTAGCGAGGCAGCGCGGCGACCTGCTGCGCGTCCAGGCCGGCGTCGTAGCCGAGGATGCCCAGCAGCACCATGGTGATGATGCGGCTGCCGCCCGGCGTGCCCAGTACCACCACCTTGTCGGCATTCTCCATGAAGGTCGGCGTCATCGAGCTGAGCATGCGCTTGCCCGGCTTCGGCGCATTGGCCTCATAGCCCATCACGCCGAACGCGTTGGGCGTACCCGGCTTGAGCGCGAAGTCGTCCATCTCGTTGTTCAGCAGCACGCCGGTGCCCTTCGGAATCAGGCCCGAGCCGTACAGCAGGTTGACGGTCTGGGTGGCGCCTACCCGGTTGCCGTCGCGGTCGATGATCGAGAAATGGGTGGTCTCGTCGTCCTCCAGCGGGGTCGGGTTGCCCGACAGCAGATCGCTGGGCGTGGCCTTCTCCGGATGGATGGTGGCGCGCAGGCCCTGCGCGTAATCCTTGCTGGTCAGCACCTTCTGCGGGATCTGCACGAAGTCCGGATCGCCGAGGAAGAAGGTGCGGTCACGGTAGGCACGGCGCATCGCTTCCACCACCAGGTGGGTGCGGTGGGCCTCATCCATCGACTTCAGGTCCCAGCCTTCCAGGATCTGCAGCATCGACGCGAGCGCGATGCCGCCGGAAGACGGCGGCGACGCCGTGGTGATCTTCCAGTCGCGGTAGTTGAAGACGATCGGCTCGCGCAGCTTCACGCGGTAGCCCGACAGCTCCTCGGCGGTCCACTTGCCACCGGCCTGTTTCACGCCGGCCAGCAGCAGCTTGCCGGTCTGGCCCTTGTAGAAGCCATCGAAGCCGTCAGCGGCGAGGCGTTCCAGGGTCTGCGCCAGCTCCGGCTGCTGGAACAGGTCGCCGGTGGCGATCGGCTTGCCGTTGCGCAGGTAAACCTCGCGCGTGCCGGGGTAGCGTTCCATCACTTCACGGCGCGAGGCATAGCCCTTGGCCATGCGGTCGTACACCGGGAAGCCTTCGCGGGCGATGCGGATCGCCGGTTGCAGCGAGGCCGACAGCGGCAGCTTGCCGTGCTTGGCCGAGAGCTCGACCAGCGCCGCCGGCAGGCCGGGGATGCCAGCCGACCACGGCCCGTTGACCGAGCGGTCACGGTCGAGGTCGCCCTTCTTGTCCAGGTAGGCCTGCGGGGTCGCAGCGGCCGGCGCGGTCTCGCGCGCGTCCAGCATCACATCCTTGCCGGTGGCCGCATCATGCAGCAGGAAGAAGCCGCCGCCGCCCAGGCCCGAGCTGATCGGCTCGACCACCGCCAGCGTGGACGACACCGCCACTGCGGCGTCGAAGGCGTTGCCGCCCTGCGCCAGGATGTCGATGCCGGCCTGGGTGGCCAGTCGGTGGCCACTGGCGATGGCCGCACCATCGGGGCGCTCGGCCCGGACCGGGCTGTCGGCCCAGGCGATCGGGCTCAGCAGCAGGCCAAGCAGCAACAAGGGGCGGACGATCAGCGTCTTCATTCGGATGGGGGTTCCGCGTAGAGTTCGGGGTGATCGTGCTGCAGCTGGCGCAGCTTGGCCAGCAGCTGGTCTTCCGTTTCCACGATCTCCGGGTCCGGGTCGATGCACTCGACCGGGCAGACGACCACGCACTGTGGCTCGTCGAAGTGACCCACGCATTCGGTGCAGCGCGCAGGGTCGATCACGTAGATGGTTTCACCCATCGCAATGGCCTGGTTCGGGCAGGCCGGCTCGCATACGTCGCAGTTGACGCAGAGCTCATTGATTTTCAGCGACATGGCGATACTCCACGCCCGCGCCCTGGGACAAAGGACCGGCCTGCGCGGGCGCGCGGGCCGGTCAGGTCATCAGCGGCGCCCCTCGCAGGGCGCCGCCCGGGCCGTGCCGAAGCACGACCGCCTCGGCTCGGTCTTACTTGGCTTCGACGAAAATGTACTCGGCACCGGTCGGCTGGATGGCAGCCTGCACGCGGGCATTGTCGGCCGACTGGCCGATGAAGACGACGCGCACGCCCTTCATCGAATCCGGCGACACGTCCTTGAAGACAGCCTGGATCATGTCAGCCATCTTGCCCGAGGCCGACGAACCGAAGGCCAGCATGTTGCCCGGCTGCACGCCACGGGCCACGGCCTGGGTCGCGCTTTCGGTCTGGCGCTCGTACTTGGCCTGGAAGTCCGGATCCGATTCCGGCGACAGGTAGTACAGGAACGGGCTGTTGGTGATGTTGCCCATGTTCTGGATCGCCACTTCCTGCAGGTACTTCTTCCAGCCTGCATCGTCGTCCTTGGCCGGAGCGACCAGGGCCTGCTTGGCCTCGTCGACCGGAGCGGCCTCTTCCTTCTTGCAGGCGGTGAAGGCCAGGGCCAACGAAGCGATCAGCATCGCGCGCATGGTGGTGTTCATGGGTTTCCTCCCGGAATGGTGCGTGGTGTTGTACGTAAAGGGGGTGCGGGTACAGCGGGGCCTTACGACTGCGCCGACTTCGCTTCGCGGACCTTGCGCAGGGCTTCCAGCACCGCGGCCGGCACGAAACCGGACACGTCGCCGCCCAGGCGCGCGATCTCGCGGACCAGCGATGACGAAATGAAGCTGTGCTGCTCGGCCGGGGTCAGGAACAGGGTCTCGACCTCCGGAATCAGGTGGCGGTTCATGCTCGCCATCTGGAATTCGTACTCGAAGTCGGACACCGCGCGCAGCCCGCGCAGCAGCACACCGCCCTGCACCGAACGTACAAAATGGGCCAGCAGCGTATCGAAGCCGATGACCTCGACGTTGCTGTGGTGGCCCAGGGCGCCACGCGCCAGCTGTACGCGCTGCTCCAGCGGCAGTGCCGGTCCCTTCGAGGGGCTCTGCGCCACGCCCACCACGACCTTTTCAAACAGCGGTGCGGCCCGGCTCACCAGGTCGATATGACCATTGGTGATGGGGTCGAACGTGCCGGGATAGACGGCGATGCGGCGGTTGGCCACGGTCATGGGCGGTAGCAGATGTTCAGATGAGGTCAAAGTGTAGCAGTGGCGCGGCGGTACAGGGCAAAGCGCACCTCGCGGGTACTGCCCTCGCGGTGCAGCAGCCATTCCGGCGGCAGCGCCGGCATGTGGCCGGCCGGCGACTCCAGGTACAGCCAGGCATCGGTGGTCAGGTGCCGGGGCAGCTGGGCCAGTACGTCCTGCCACAGGCCATCGGCGAATGGCGGGTCGATGAAGACCAGGTCGGCCTGCTGTGCCGGCGCGGCCTGCAGCCAGCGCAGCGCATCGGCCTGGGCGACCGTGACGCTGTCGCCTGCCTGCAGTTTGGCCACGGCAGCGGACAGATTGCGCGCCAGTTGCGCATCGCGCTCGACCAGGGTGGCGTGCGCGGCACCGCGCGAGACGGCTTCCAGCCCCAGCGCGCCGCTGCCGGCGAACAGGTCCAGCACGCGTGCCCCGCCCAGCTTGGGCATCAGCCAGTTGAACAGGGTCTCACGCACGCGGTCGCTGCTGGGCCGCAGGCCCGGCAGGGTCGGCACCGGCAGGCGGGTATTGCGCCAGCGACCGCCGATGATGCGGACCTGGCCGTCATTGCCGCCACGGCCGCTCACTGGCGCCCCCGGCGGGAGGTATTCGAGAATTTCAGCATGAGCAGGATTGTAGTTCGGCCGGGCTGCGCCCGGCACCCGCAGAGGCCGAAGCAACGGCCGAAGCAACAACCAGAGCAACGGCAAAAGCTGGTTTCCTGTGGGTAGGCCGGGGTGGGTCAGGCTGTGGGGGACGCCGTAAACCCGTCCATGGGGGCTTGGCCGCGGCATCCATGCCGCGGCCAAGCCCCCACAACCTGACCCACCCCGCCTTCGACAGTTTTCTGCGATCTGTCGGAACGTCTCTTGGGGTCAGATCCGTTTTCCGTAGGAAAACGGATCTGACCCCATTTGATGTATCGATATCTGACAGATGTGTCGACCAAGGTCGACACCTACCAACAGCCGCGTGAACCTGTCAGAGGCAGGGCACTGTGGGTTCGCGGGGTGTGAGCCGCATGGATGCGGCGACCAAGGCTACATGGACGTACTTGCGCCGTCCCCGCGAACCCACAGTGCCGCGCCATCCCACGGAATGCCGCTCTGGCTCTGGCTTTGGCAGTTGCAGTTGCAGTTGCACTGAGCGGGTGCCGGGCGCAGCCCGGCCGACCAACCCCTTGATTTCGGGACAATCAGCCATACCCCTTGGCGAGGCCGCACGCGCTGGCGCGGCATTGCACACGGAGCCTTATCGATGACCGAGACCACCCAGACCGAAACCCTTGGCTTCCAGACCGAAGTCAAGCAGCTGCTGCAGCTGATGATCCACTCGCTGTACTCCAACAAGGAGATCTTCCTGCGCGAGCTGGTCTCCAACGCCGCCGACGCCGCCGACAAGCTGCGCTTCGAGGCCCTGACCCAGCCCGCCCTGCTGGAAGGCGACAGCGAACTGCGCGTGCGCGTCAGCTTCGACCCCGCCGCCCACACCATCACCATCGAAGACAACGGCATCGGCATGAGCCGCGCCGAAGCCATTGCCCACCTCGGCACCATCGCCAAGTCCGGCACCGGCGATTTCCTGCGCCAGCTGTCCGGCGACCAGAAGAAGGATTCGCAGCTGATCGGCCAGTTCGGCGTCGGCTTCTACAGCGCCTTCATTGTCGCCGACGAAGTCGAAGTGACCTCGCGCCGCGCCGGCCTGGCTGCAGGCGAAGGTGTGCGCTGGACCTCCCGCGGTGAAGGCGATTTCGACGTTGCCACCGTCGACAAGGCCGAGCGCGGCACCCGCATCGTGCTGCACCTGAAGGACGGCGAGCACGATTTCGCAGACGGTTGGCGCCTGCGCAGCATCCTCAAGAAGTACTCGGACCATATCGGCCTGCCGATCCAGATGCCGAAGGAAGGCACCGAAGAAGGCGCGGCCGTCGAGTGGGAGACCGTCAACCGCGCCAGCGCGCTGTGGACCCGTCCGCGTACTGAAATCAGCGACGCCGAGTACACCGAGTTCTACAAGCACGTGGCGCACGACCACAGCGACCCGCTGGCGTGGAGCCACAACAAGGTCGAAGGCAAGCTCGAGTACACCTCGCTGCTGTACGTGCCGGGCCGCGCGCCGTTCGACCTGTATCACCGCGATGCACCCAAGGGCCTGAAGCTGTATGTGCAGCGCGTGTTCGTGATGGACCAGGCCGAGCAGTTCCTGCCGCTGTACCTGCGCTTCATCAAGGGCGTGGTTGATTCCAATGATCTGTCGCTGAACGTTTCGCGCGAGATCCTGCAGTCCGGCCCGGTCATCGATTCGATGAAGGCCGCGCTGACCAAGCGCTCGCTGGACATGCTGGACAAGCTGGCCGCCGACAAGCCGGAGCAGTACGCCACGTTCTGGAAGGAATTCGGCCAGGTGCTGAAGGAAGGCCCGGCCGAGGACTACAACAACCGTGAGAAGGTCGCCGGCCTGCTGCGCTTCGCCTCCACCCGTGGCGAGGGCGATGCGCAGACCGTCTCGTTGGCCGACTACATCGGCCGCATGGCCGAAGGCCAGGACAAGATCTATTACCTGACCGGCGAGAGCTATAGCCAGGTGCGCAACAGCCCGCACCTGGAAGTGTTCCGCAAGAAGGGCATCGAAGTCCTGCTGCTGACCGATCGCATCGACGAGTGGCTGATGGGCTACCTGACCGATTTCGACGGCAAGGGCTTCGTCGACATCGCGCGTGGTGACCTCGACCTGGGTGCGCTGGAAAGCGAAGCCGACAAGCAGGAGCAGGAAGCGGCAGCAAAGGACAAGCAGGGCCTCGTCGAGCGCCTGAAGAAGGTGCTGGGCGATGACGTGGCCGAAGTGCGCGTCTCGCACCGCCTGACCGATTCGCCGGCGGTGCTGGCCATCGGCGAACAGGACCTGGGCCTGCAGATGCGCCAGATCCTGGAAGCCAGCGGGCAGAAGGTGCCGGACAGCAAGCCGGTACTGGAGATCAATCCAGGTCATCCGCTGATCGCCAAGCTGGATGCGGAAGCCGATGGCGCACGCTTCGACGACCTGGGCCGGGTGCTGTTCGACCAGGCTGCGCTGGCCGCCGGCGACAGCCTGAAGGACCCGGGCGCCTACGTGGCACGCCTGAACAAGCTGCTGCTGGAGTTGTCGGCCTGATCGAGGCGGTGGTCGCCGGGCATGGCCCGGCGCTGCTCTGGTAGATGCCAACCTTGGTTGGCACTTTTGCCCGGGTAGGCGGCAACCTTGGTTGACACTCGAAAAGCGTGCCAACCAAGGTTGGCACCTACCGGGGCGGGTCGAGCGTGCCAACCAAGGTTGGCACCCACCAGGGGCGGCGGTTGGCGCCGACCGAGGGGGTTCAGGCTTCGCGATCCAGCAGCGAGCCCAGCATCTGGTCCTGGCGGCGGATCACCGTGGCATTGGCGGCGAAGGCCACCACTTCGGCTTTCGCTGCCAGCAGATCTCCCAGCGGTGCGGCGGCATCGACGCCGGCAGGGGTCACCGAGGCCTGCACCCCGCCCTGCTCCACCGCACTACGCTTCAGCTGCAGGCGCTGGGCATCGGGAGTCGCCAGGTTGGCCACGTTGTGCGCGGCCACCTGCACGCCCTGCTGGGCCACGCGCATTCCGCTGAGGGCGATTCCCATCACATTGTTCATGGCGGCCTCCGGGCCGCCCTGCGCAGCCCTCCGGACCGGTTAACGGCCGATGGGCCGCGACCTTGAGTCCACATCGGCCCGACAGGCCCGAGTGGTAGCATATCCCTCTGATTTCAGCGCCTTTTGCCAATGCTCAGTTTTTTCCGCCGCAAGAAGCCCCAGGACGCCCCCGCAACGGAGGCACCCAAGACCCAGCACTACTCGGCTGAAGAGCTGGCCGCGGCGTTCCCGTCGACCGCGCCCGTCGAGGACAAGGAACCGGCGCCGGCAGCTGCGCCAATTGCACCTGCCCCCGTCGAGCCGCCCCCGGCAGCGGTTGCACCGGCAACCGTCGAGCCCTCCCCGGTGGCTCCAGCGCCGGTGGTCCCGGCAGTCCCGGCTCCCACCGCTCCGAGCCCGACTGCGCAGATCGACGTCGCCCCTGTTGCGACCCCGGCCATCGAGCCGGTGCCTGCGCCGCTGCCGGAGCCCACGCCTGCGCCGACCCCGGCACCGATCGCCGACGATCTGCCTGCCGCAGCCTCTGTCGACGCCGTGCCGGCCACGGCCGGCAAGCCCGGCTGGCGCGAACGCCTGCGCAACAGTGTCATCGCGCGCAGCTTCGGCGGCCTGTTCTCGCGCAATCCCAAGCTCGACGACGACCTGCTGGACGAGCTGGAAACCGCACTGATCACTGCCGACGTCGGCGTCGGCGCCACCACCGATCTGGTGGAGGGCCTGCGCAAGCGCATGAAGGCGCGTGAATTCGTCGATGCCAACGCTTTGCTGGCCGCGCTGCGTGCCGAGCTGATCGCGATCCTGCAGCCGGTGGCCAAGCCGCTGGTGATCGACCGCACTGCCAAGCCCTTCGTGGTGCTGACCGTCGGCGTCAACGGCGTCGGCAAGACCACCACCATTGGCAAGCTGGCCAAGCGCTTCAAGGACGAAGGCCACAGCCTGATGCTTGCTGCCGGTGACACCTTCCGCGCGGCTGCAGTGGCCCAGCTGCAGGCCTGGGGCGAGCGCAACGGCGTGGCCGTGGTCGCGCAGGGTCAGAACGCCGACGCCGCTTCGGTGGCATTCGACGCGCTGCAGGCCGGCAAGGCCCGCGGCACTTCGGTGCTGATCGCCGACACCGCCGGCCGCCTGCATACCCAGTCCGGCCTGATGAATGAGCTGGGCAAGATCCGCCGCGTGCTCGGCAAGATTGATCCCACTGCACCGCACGAAGTGCTGATGGTGATCGACGGCACCACCGGCCAGAACGCGCTGTCGCAGCTGCGCCAGTTCAACGCCGCCGTGAACGTTACCGGCCTGGTGGTGACCAAGCTGGACGGCACCGCCAAGGGCGGTGTGGTGTTCGCGCTGGCCCGCGAGTTCGGCATTCCGATCCGTTTTGCCGGCATCGGCGAGCGCCCGGAAGACCTGCGCGTGTTCGATCCGGAAGCCTTCGTCGACGCCCTGCTGCCTGAGGCGCTGGGCGCCTGATACACCGTGCAGCCACGCATCGCGTGGCTCTACTGAAACCGGTAGAGCCACCCCATGGGTGGCTGCCCACCTCCGGAACGCCGATGCCACGCCAGCCGCACGCCAGCGCCGAGATGGTCAAAAGAGACAGCTTCGTTGCCCGCCTGCTGCACTGGTTCGACGACCACGGCCGCCACGACCTTCCCTGGCAGCACCCGCGCAGCCCCTATCGGGTCTGGCTGTCGGAAATCATGCTGCAGCAGACCCAGGTGACCACGGTCATCCCGTACTTCCACCGGTTCCTGCAACACTTCCCGTCCCTGCCTGACCTCGCCGCGGCCAGCAACGATGCGGTCATGGCGCAGTGGGCTGGGCTGGGTTACTACGCCCGCGCGCGCAACCTGCATGCCGCGGCCAAGCGCTGCGTGGAACTGCACGACGGTGATCTGCCGCGTGATTTCGACGCGCTGCACGCGCTGCCCGGCATAGGCCGCAGTACCGCCGGCGCGATCCTCAGCCAGGCCTGGAACGATCCGTTCGCGATCCTCGACGGCAACGTCAAGCGCGTGCTCTGCCGCTACCACGGCATCGACGGCTTCCCGGGCCTGCCTGCGATCGAGAAGCAGCTGTGGGCCATTGCCGAGGCGCATGTGGCACAGGTGCCGGATGGGCGCATGGCCGACTACACACAGGCGCAGATGGACCTGGGTGCAACGGTCTGCAGCCGCGCCAAGCCGGCCTGCGTGATCTGCCCGCTGCAGGATGACTGCGTGGCACGCCGCGAAGGCCGCACCGCTGAACTACCCACGCCCAAGCCCAGCAAGACCCTGCCCGAGCGCGAGGCCGTTGCGCTGCTGCTGCGCGACGCCCAGCAGCGCGTGCTGCTGCAGAAGCGGCCGGATACCGGCATCTGGGCGCAGCTGTGGACGCTGCCACAGGCCGAGGCCGGCAGCGTGCTCCAGGACTGGTTCGACCTGCACGTCGACGGCTCGCTGGAAGAGGCCGAAGAGCTGCCAGTGCTGCAGCACACCTTCAGTCACTACAAGCTGCATCTGCAGGTACTGTCGCGGCAGGTGCACGGCCTGCGCGTGGAAGAACCGACGCTGCGCTGGGTGGCCGCCGACGAGCTGCCCGCGCTGGGCCTGCCGGCACCGATCCGCAAACTACTCGACGGTGCCACGACCAAGGCACCGAAACGAAAATCCACGAAACCCCGCAACCACGAGTGAGTGCCATGCCCCGAACCGTCTTCTGCCAGTACGAACAACGCGATGCCGAGGGCCTGGACTTCGTGCCCTACCCCGGTGAGCTGGGCCAGCGCATCTTCAACAACATCAGCAAGCAGGCCTGGGCCGCATGGCTGGCGCACCAGACCATGCTGATCAACGAAAACCGCCTGTCGCCGCGCACGCCGGAGCATCGCGCTTTCCTCGAAGGCGAACTGGTCAAGTTCCTGTTCGAGAAAGACGCGGAAAAGCCGGCAGGCTTCACCCCGGAAGCCTGACCTGCCGGTAGCGCCGGGCCATGCCCGGCGTCCAGGCATCCGCCGGGCATGGCCCGGCGCTACCGGTTTATTTCCCGGATTCCTCGCGCTCCTGCACCTGCGCCTGGCGCAGCTCCTGCTCGGAGGCACGCAGCGCCTTTACGTCCAGCTTGCGGATGCTGTCGATGAAGCACGGCATGCGCGGGCCGCCGGTAGGGTCGCGCACCAGCACTTTGTCGAAACGCGCCGAAACACGGTTCATCTGGCTGGTCAGGCCGATGGCGGTGGCATACGGCAGGTCCTGGCAGGGACCTCTCAGTTCCAGCAGGTAGGCTTCGCTGGGACGCGTCCACACCGCCAGCGCGCTGTCACCCAGTTCGGTCCAGCCATTGAGGCTGCCGAAGAACTGCATGTCGTTCTGCGGCGCGCCGGCATGGGCACGGTACAGGTCAAGCTTTTCGGCAGTGCTGAGCCGGCCGGTGGTCGCGCAGGCGGCCAGCGCCAGGCAGAGGCCGGCCATCAGAAGCGGGGTCTTCATGGCGATCTCCTCGGGGAACTGTCGCCATCATGCGCCTGCGCAGACAACGCCGGCGCGAAAGCCAGTACCCCATTCAGCAGCCGGTCGGCGGTCGACCAAAGCAGGCCCAAGGCTCCGGATTCCGGTAGTCGCCAACCCTGGTTGGCGCTTGCCCTGCAGGAGCAGCCGACCAAGGTCGGCTTCTACCAAAGCGGGCCCGACGCCTCAGACGTCGGCGTGGGCCAGCGCGTGCAGGCGCCCTTCGCGCAGCTCCAGCACCCGGTCCAGGCGGCGCGCCAGGCTGCGGTCGTGGGTCACCAGCACCAGGCTGGTATGCCGCGCCCGGTTGAGCTCCAGCATCAGCTCGAACACGGTGGCGGCAGTACGGTCATCGAGGTTGCCAGTCGGCTCGTCGCCGAGCACGCAGGCCGGGTGGTTGACCAGCGCTCGCGCCACCGCCGCGCGCTGGCGCTCACCGCCGGACAGTTCGCCCGGCTTGTGGTCCAGACGATGGCCAAGGCCGACCGCCTCCAGCAGGGTCGTTGCACGGCTGCTCGCTTCGGCCACCGCGGTGCCGGCCAGCAGCACCGGCATCATCACGTTTTCCAACGCGGTGAATTCCGGCAGCAGGTGGTGGAACTGGTAGACGAAGCCCAGTGCCTGGTTGCGCAGCAGGCCACGCGCGGTATCAGACAGCGCCGACATGCGCTGGCCGGTCACGTACACCTCACCGGCGGTCGGAGTATCCAGCCCGCCCAGCAGGTGCAGCAGCGTGCTCTTGCCGGCGCCGGAGGCACCGATGATCGCCACCGTCTCGCCTGCGGTCACGGTCAGGCCCAGGCCATCGAACACCGGGGTCTGCATGCGTCCCTCGGCATAGGTTTTGCCCAATGCCTCGGCGCGGATCACTTCATCGCCGCGGTTGAAGACCTTATTCATAACGCAGGGCCTCCGCCGGCTGGGTGCGTGCTGCCCGCCAGGCGGGATACAGGGTGGCCAGGAAGCTCATCAGCAGCGCGACCACGGTGATCGCCACCACGTCGCCGGTCTGCATGTCGGTCGGCAGGCCGGTGATGTAGTAGACATCCTCCGGCATCAGCTTGACGTTGAACACGCTCTCGATGGCGCCGAGGATGCGTTCCAGATTGAGGGTCAGGGTGATGCCGCCGATCAGGCCGGCCAGGGTGCCGAAGATGCCGATCAGCGAACCCTGCACCATGAACACCTGCATCACCCCGCCCGGGGTCAAGCCGAGCGTGCGCAGGATGGCGATGTCGGCCTGCTTGTCGGTGACCAGCATCACCTGCGAGGACACCAGGTTGAACGCGCCCATGGCGATGATCAACGACAGCAGGATGCCCATCACCACCTTCTCCATGCGCAGCGAGTGGTAGAGGTTGGCGTTCTGCTGGGTCCAGTCGCTCACGCGGTAGGCGCCGCCAAGGTTCTGTGCCAGGTCCACGCCCACTTCCAGCGAGCGGTCCATGTCGTGCAGTTTCAGCCGCACGCCGGTAGCACCATCGGAACGCAGCACGCGCTCCAGGTCCTTCATGTTGGCGAAGCCGACGCCGCGGTCGACCTCGTTGTAGCCGGCCTCGAAAATGCCGCTCACGGTAAAGCGTTTCATCCGTGGCACAGCACCGGCAGGCGTGCCCTGCACTTCGGCGAAGGTCACCAGTACCTGGTCGCCGACGTCCACGCCCAGCCAGATCGCCAGTTCCTTGCCCAGCAGCAGGTTGAAGCTACCTGGCTTGAGGCTGTCGTAGCTGCCCTTGGTGACCTTCTTGTCGATCACCGACACCTTCGGCTCCAGCGCCGGGTCGATGCCCTGGATGATCGCGCCCTGCACGCGCGGGCCGCTGATCATCGACTGGATCTCGATGTAAGGCGCGGCACCGGCCACGCGCGGGTCCTTGCGAGCCACGTCGACCACACGCATCCAGTCCGGCATCGGCTCGCCGTCGCGGCTGATGGTGGTGTGCGCGGTCATCTGCAGCAGGCGGCTGCGGATTTCCTTCTGGAAACCGCTCATCACCGCCAGGGTGGTGATCAGCACGGTGACGCCGAGCGCAATGCCCAGGATCGATGCCATCGAGATGAAGGAGATGAAGCCGTTGCGGCGCTTGGCGCGCAGGTAGCGCAGGCCGATCGCCACGGGAATGGGTTTGAACATGCAGGCACGCCAGTCAATTCAGCTTATGGTGCCATCGTACGGGGCCTACGGGAAACGGCACGTGCGGCCACGGCCAGTCGCAGTTCACGTCGCTGCCCGGGATCGAGCACATCGGGCCAGAACAACAGGCGCCGCCGGCGCCGATCCTCACGCCACAGCAACAGCAGCCAAGGCCCACGCACGACCAGCCGTGGTGCATCGACGCCCTGCCCTGCCACCTGCAGCGGGTCGGGCGGTACTGGCAGAAGCACCTGCACGCGTGGCCTGCGCTGGCGCCAGGCCAGCTCCGCCAGCCCCATCAGCCAAGCCAGCAGCACGGCCGGCATCAGCAGGCGCGGCGGCAACTCCGTCGCGCGCAGGAGCCAGGGCGCGGCCAGCAGCACCGCCAACTGGGCAGCGGCCTGCAGCCGCGATGGCCGCCACTCAAGGTTTGAGGGCGAGGATCTTCTGCATGAGGGGGATCGCGTGCGCATGCGGGCAGGCCTCATATCCCATGAACCAGCGCCACAACTTATCGTCCTCGCAGTCGAGCAGGAACAGGAAAACCTCGCGCTCTTCGGTCGGCGCAGTGCTCCACTCGTGGTCCAGGTAACGGCCGAACAGCTGGTCCAGCTCACGCATGCCGCGGCGGCAGCGCCAGCGCAGCTTCTTCAGCAGAACATCTTCTTCCATCGTGTTTCTCCAGATACAGCAAAGCCACGCATGGCGTGGCTCTACTGGGGTGGCACAGCCACGCGTGGCGTGGCTCTACCGGGTACGGCCAGGCCCGATCAGGCGCGGCGTTCCATCATCAGCTTCTTGATCTCGGCGATCGCCAGCGCCGGGTTCAGGCCCTTCGGACAGGTGCGGGCGCAGTTCATGATGGTGTGGCAGCGGTACAGCTTGAACGGATCTTCCAGATCGTCCAGGCGCGCACCGGTGTCCTCATCGCGCGAGTCGATGATCCAGCGGTAGGCCTGCAGCAGGATCGCCGGGCCCAGGTAACGCTCGCCGTTCCACCAGTAACTCGGGCAGCTGGTCGAGCAGCAGGCGCACAGGATGCATTCGTACAGACCATCGAGCTTCTTGCGGTCTTCCGGCGACTGCAGGCGCTCACGGTCCGGCGGTGCCGGGGTCTGGGTGCGGATCCACGGCTTGATCGACGCGTACTGCGCGTAGAAGTGGGTCAGGTCCGGAACCAGATCCTTGACCACGTTCATGTGCGGCAGCGGGTAGATCGGCACTTCCTTCTTGCCGCAGTCCGAGATGGCTCGGGTGCAGGCCAGGGTGTTGGTGCCGTCGATGTTCATCGCGCACGAACCACAGATACCTTCGCGGCAGGAGCGGCGGAAGGTCAGGGTCGGGTCGATCTCGTTCTTGATCTTGATCAGGGCGTCCAGGACCATCGGGCCACAGGCGTCCAGATCGACTTCATAGGTATCGGTGCGCGGGTTGCTGTCGTCGTCCGGACTCCAGCGGTAGATCTTGAAGGTGCGCACGTTCTTGCCGCCGTTCTTGACGGGGAAGTGCTTGCCCTTCGTGATCTTGGAATTCTTGGGGAGTGAAAACTCGGCCATGGCTGCTCTCGTTGGCTCAGGCGGCCCGCGCCCTTGGGCGCGGATTGCATGGTAGGCGGGGTCGGATCAGTACACGCGCGGCTTCGGCGGCACTACGGACACGTCGTCGGTCAACGTGTACATGTGCACCGGACGGTAGTCGAAGCTGCACTTGCCCTTCTCGTCGACGCTGACCAGGGTGTGCTTCTGCCAGTTGACGTCGTCGCGGTCCGGGAAGTCCTCGTGCGCATGCGCGCCGCGGCTTTCCTTGCGCTGTTCGGCCGAGTTGATCGTCGCCACCGCGTTGAGCAGCAGGTTGTTCAGCTCGTAGGTCTCGATCAGGTCCGAGTTCCATACCAGCGAACGGTCGGAGACCTTCACGTCCTGGAACGAGTCGAAGATCTTGTCCATCTTCTCGCAGCCTTCCTTCAGCGTCTGGCTGGTGCGGAAGACGGCCGCGTCGGCCTGCATGGTGCGCTGCATGCGATCGCGGATGACCGAGGTCGGGGTATCGCCGTTGGCGTGGCGCAGCTTGTCCAGCAGGCCCAGTGCCTTGTCGCAGGCATCAGACGCCAGCGGCTTGTGCGACGCGCCCGGCTTGATGGTCTCGGCGCAGCGGTTGGCCACCGCACGACCGAACACCACCAGATCCAGCAGCGAGTTCGAGCCCAGGCGGTTGGCACCATGCACCGACACGCAGGCGGCTTCGCCGATCGCGTACAGGCCAGGGATCACCGCATCGGGGTTGTCGCCATCCTTGCGCACCACTTCGCCGTGGTAATTGGTCGGAATACCGCCCATGTTGTAGTGCACGGTCGGGATCACCGGGATCGGCTGCTTGTGCACGTCGACGCCGGCGAAGATGCGGGCGCTCTCGGCGATGCCCGGCAGCTTCTCGTCGATCACGCCCGGGCCGAGGTGGGTCAGGTCGAGCAGGATGTGGTCCTTGTGCTCGCCGACGCCGCGGCCTTCGCGGATCTCGATGGTCATCGAACGACTGACCACGTCGCGCGAGGCCAGATCCTTGTAGTGCGGTGCGTAACGCTCCATGAAGCGCTCGCCACTGCTGTTGCGCAGGATGCCACCTTCACCGCGGACACCCTCGGTGATCAGGCAGCCGGCGCCGTAGATGCCGGTCGGGTGGAACTGCACGAACTCCATGTCCTGCATGGCGATGCCGGCACGCATGGCCAGGCCGCCACCGTCGCCGGTGCAGGTGTGCGCCGAGGTGGCGCTGAAGTAGGCACGGCCGTAACCGCCGGTGGCCAGCACCACGCCCTGGGCACGGAACAGGTGCAGGGTGCCGTCGGACATGTCCAGGGCCAGCACACCGCGGCAGGCACCTTCGTCATCGAAGATCAGGTCGAGCGCGAAGTACTCGATCATGAAGCGCGCGTCGTGCTTCAGCGACTGCTGGTACAGGGTGTGCAGCATCGCGTGGCCGGTACGGTCGGCCGCCGCGCAGGTACGCTGCGCCGCCGGGCCTTCGCCGTACTTGGTGGTCATGCCACCGAACGGACGCTGGTAGATCTTGCCCTCGGCGGTACGCGAGAACGGCACGCCGTAGTGTTCGAGCTCGATGATGGCCGGGATGGCCTCACGGCACATGTACTCGATGGCGTCCTGGTCGCCCAGCCAGTCCGAGCCCTTGATGGTGTCGAAGAAGTGGTAACGCCAGTCGTCCTCGCCCATGTTGGCGAGTGCGGCCGAGATACCGCCCTGGGCGGCAACGGTATGCGAACGGGTCGGGAAGACCTTGGTCAGGCACACGGTCTGCAGGCCCTTGGCGGCCAGGCCGAACGTGGCGCGCAGGCCGGCACCGCCGGCGCCCACCACGACCATGTCGTACTTGTGTTCGGTGATCTTGTAAGCGGACATCTAATCTGGATTCCTGTGTAGGTGCCTGGGCTCAGGCAACGCCGAGGGCGATGCGGCCCACCGCAAACACACTGACGATCATGCCGAGCACGGCGACGAACTTCACCGCGGTCTGCAGCACCAGGGCCAGCAGCGATTCGTGGATGTAGTCTTCCAGCACGACCTGCATGCCGAGCTGCGCGTGCCAGAACATGGCGATCAGCAGGCCGATCAGCGGCACTGCGTTCCACGGCTTGGCCACGGCGGCGGCGGCGGTCGCGTAGTCCGAGCCCAGCAGGCCCAGCACGAAGACCAGGAACCAGATGCCCAGCGCCACCAGGGCGGCGGCGGTCAGGCGCTGGTGCACGAAGTGCTCGGTGCCGGTCTTGGCCGAACCAAGGCCGCGCACACCCTTCAGCGGAGTACGGAACTTGCTCACGCGGCACCTCCGAACATCACATAGGCCCACACCAGCAGGGTGATCACCAGGCTGCCGGTGACCGACAGCCAGCTGCTGCGGATGAAGGCGGGGATGCTGAAGCCGATGGCGAAGTCCTGCACCACATGGCGGATGCCATTGCACAGGTGATAGGCGAACGACCATGTCCACGCGAACAGGAACACGCGGCCATACCAGGCCCCGGCATGGCCGGTGAAGCAGTTCCAGGAATCGGGCCCCATCATCAGGGCCAGCAGGCCGGCGGCGATGATGAGGGCACCAACAGACAGAAAGACGCCAGTGGCTCGATGCAGGATCGAGGTGGCCATCTGAATCTGCCAGCGATACACCTGAAGGTGCGGGGAAAGTGGGCGTTGTCTGGTCGCCATTCGCTGGGCTCGTTGTCTCGGCTGGGCGGCACACGGCCGCGTTGGCTCAATGCTGATCAGAAATCGATGCAGCGTCCGTTTTTCTCCCAATCGCCATACCGCACCGGATCAAGTCCGCCGCGGCCGCCGAATTCCTCTGCTTTTTCCTGTTCCACGGGCACGGGTGCCGCGGGGACCAGCGGGGCTTCAGATTCGTCGTCGGGAGTGGGGGTTGTTTGGCCTATCATTGTTGGTCTCGCAACGCACAAATTTTAGACCTCGTTCACGTGCCTGACAACCTGCCCCCTGCTTTCGTCGGATATCCGCGCCTGCCCGGCCACCAGTTGCTGAGCCTGCAGGGCCCGGATGCGGCCGTATTCGCCCATGCCCAGTTCAGTGGTGATGTCACTGCCCTGCCCCTGCTGCACTGGCAGTGGAGCGCCTGGCTGAGCGCCAAGGGCCGCACCCTGGCGGTGTTCCAGCTGCTTAGGCTGACCGAAGACCATGTGTTGTTGGTGTTGGCCGACGGCGACGCCGATGCGATTGCGTCGCAACTGCAGCGCTTCGTGTTCCGCCGCAAGATGAAGGTGCTGGTGCGCAGCGATCTGGCCGTGGCCGGTGCGTTCACTGCGCCCGAGGCCGCCAGCGGCGCCGCCATTGCGCAGATCACAGGTGACGGCTGGGAGCTGGACCTCGGCAGCGACGCGCTGCCGCGCACCCTGCGCATTGGCGCGACCGAGGCCTTCGACGCCGGCAGCGAGGCCGATGAGGCCGCTTTCGCTCTTGCCTGGCGCCAGGCCGACCTGCGCTATGGCCTGCCGCGGCTGGAAGAAAGCCAGCGCGAGGTGTGGACGCCGCAGCAGCTGGGGCTGGACCGCCTGAATGGTTACAGCGTGAAGAAAGGCTGCTATCCGGGCCAGGAGATCGTTGCCCGCACCCACTTCCTCGGCAAGGCCAAGCGCGCGGTGCAGCTGCTGCATACCGCAGCACAGGCCCAGGCCGGTGATGGCGTGCAGCAGGACGGCGCGGTGCTGGGCACCATTGCCAGCGTGGCCGGCGAACTGGCGCTGGCGGTACTGCCGCTGGAAACCAGTGACGCTGAGCTGCAGGTGGGGGATGCCATCGCGCAGCGCGTGCCCTTGCTGGACGGATTGGCGCGCTGAACCCGGTGGATGAAGGAAGGTAGTGCCGGCCGCTGGCCGGCACCCACGCATGGTTGAGGTTGCCGGCCAGCGGCCGGCACTACTCCTTACAGGCGTTCGCCGCTTTCCGGGTTGAAGAAATGCAGGCCCTGCGGGTGGATCGCCACGCGGATGTCCTCACCCACGCGCGGCAGCGACTGCGGCGCCACGCGCATGGTCAGCGCATGCTGGCCGCTGCTCATGTTGACGAAGATCTCGTTGCCGACCGGCTCGATGCCCTCGATACGCGCGGTGAATGCATGCGCATCATCAGCACTGGCCGGCTGCAGGTGCTCCGGACGCACACCCACTGCGATCGGCTTCTGCAGCCAGGCCGGATCAATCGTGGCCTGGCCCAGCGGAGCACGCCATTCGCCATCGACCACGGTCACGCCACCAGCATCTCCCTCAAGGGTGCCACGCAGCACATTCATCGCCGGGCTGCCGAGGAAACCGGCCACGAACAGGTTGGCCGGGCGGTCATACAGCGCCATCGGTGTATCGATCTGCTGGATGATGCCGTCCTTCAGCACCACGATGCGCTGGCCCAGGGTCATCGCTTCGACCTGGTCGTGCGTCACGTAGATCATGGTGGTGCCCAGCTTGCGGTGCAGCTGGGCGATCTCGGTGCGCACGCTGTGACGCAGCTTGGCATCGAGATTGGACAGCGGCTCGTCGAGCAGGAACACCGCCGGTTCGCGCACCAGCGCACGGCCCAGCGCGACACGCTGGCGCTGGCCACCGGACATCGCCTTGGGCAGCTTGTCCATCATCTCGGTCAGGCCCAGCGTCTGCGCCGCCTCGCTGATGCGCTTGTCGATCGTGGCTTTGTCATGGCCACGCAGCTTCAGGCCGAAGGCCAGGTTCTCGGCCACGGTCATGTGCGGATACAGCGCGTAGCTCTGGAACACCATCGCGATGTCGCGATCCTTCGGCGCCACGTCGTTGACCACGCGATCGCCGATGGTCAGCGTGCCGCCGCTGATCTCCTCCAAGCCAGCCACCATCCGCAGCAGGGTCGACTTGCCACAGCCGGACGGACCGACCAGCACCATCAGCTCGCCATCGGCGACCTCGAAGGTGGCGTCCTTCACCGCGACCTGGCCGTTGTCGTAGACCTTGCGCACACCCTGCAACTGCACTTTTGCCATATCACCTATCCGGTCCGCCCGAAGCCGGGCTGTCTTTTGGGACTGCCTCGGCCCTCCCGATGGCAGTGATGATTGCGCGCCTGCCGCATGACGGCGAGCACTGCAATCGAATACAGTTGCCCATTCTGCCATGTAAACGTTTTCACGTGGCACTATCCGATGATCGGTGCGCACCGATCTGCGTCGGCGGTTGAACGAAGGTTCTGCCGAAGCAGTGGTTTCGAATGGAACGGTCTTCCGGCGCCCCGGAGAACGCTCCGGACGAACCTCGGACAGGCAGTTGCGCGGATGTCCCCCGAACCCAGCCATGAAGCGATTGACAACGATGTCACCCGGATCTGAAACTCGAGCGATGCACGACACCCTCTTCCTGTTCGGTGCCACAGGTGATCTGGCCCAGCGCTATCTGTTCCCTTCGCTGCTTCGCCTGCTTGGCGACGGCCTGCTGCCGGAGGACTTCCGCATCCGCGCACTGGCGTTGTCCGGGCATGACACCGAAGCCTTCCATGACATCCTGCGGCCACGCCTGCAGCAGGCCATGCCGATGGCCAGCCAGGACGACATCGCCGCGCTGCTGCGCCGCATCGACTACCGTTCGGTCGACCTGCGCGACGTCGACTCGGTCGCCGCTGCGGTCTCCGATCTGGTGCATCGCAAGTGCGTGAGCTACCTGGCCATTCCGCCGGGCCTGTACATCTCCACCTGCGAAGGCCTGGCCAAGGGCGGCGCCCTCGCCGCGCCGGCACGCCTGATGCTGGAGAAGCCGATCGGCAGCGACAGCGAAAGCGCCGAGGAAATCATCAGCACCATCGGCCAGTGGATCGACGAGGACCGTGTGTTCCGCCTCGACCACTACCTGGGCAAGGCGGCGGTGCAGAACCTGATCGCGCTGCGCTTCGGCAACACGCTGCTGGAAGCGGTGTGGAACCGCAACTACATCGAGTCGGTGCACATCCTGGTGGCCGAGAGCGAAGGCGTGGACGGCCGCGATGCCTACTACGCCCGCTCCGGCGCGCTGCGCGACATGGTGCAGAGCCACATCCTGCAGCTGCTGTGCATGGTGGCGATGGAACCGCCGGCCTCGTTGGAAGCCGACCGCATCCGCGACGAGAAGGTCAAGGTGCTGCGCGCCCTGCGCCCGCTCGACGCGAAGCACGCCGCACGTGACAGCATCCGCGGCCGCTACACCGCCGGCACCATCAACGGCCAGCCGGCACAGGCCTACCAGCCGCCGGAAGGCAGCGACGTGGAGACCTTCGCCGGTGTCACCGCACATATCGACAACTGGCGTTGGAGCGGCGTGCCGTTCCACCTGGTCACCGGCAAGCGCCTGCCCGAGCGCACCACCCGCGTGGTGGTCACGCTGAAGCCGGTCACCCACTGGCTGTTCGAGCGCCCGCAGCGCGCGCAGGCCGCACCGAACCGGCTGGTGTTCCAGCTGCAGCCGCAGGAGAACATCGAGCTGGGCCTGATGAGCAGCCTGGCCGGCCCGGAATGGGGTGCGCTGGAACTGCACCCGCTGGAACTGGAACTGTCGGTGCCGACCGGCCTGCATCGCCGCATCGCCTACGAGCGCCTGTTCCTGGACGCCTTCAACGGCAACCACACGCTGTTCGTGCGCGACGACGAAGTGCGTGCGGCCTGGGCCTGGATCGACAGCGTGGCCGATGCCTGGAAGGAAGCGAAGCTGCCGCTGGAACCCTACCCCGCCGGCCAGTGGGGCCCGGACAACGCGACCGGCTTCCTGCCGCAGGGCGTGGATGCGCCGGACAGCGAGGCATCGGCATGAGCGCCAGCTCACAGCCGGTGCTGGTCGCCGACATCGGTGGCACCAACGCCCGCTTCGCCCTGGCCGACACCTCGCTGGATGCGCCGCTGCAAAAAGACAGCATCCGTGAGTACGCCGTGGCGGAATTCCCATCGCTGGGTGATGCCGCCCGCCACCATCTCGAACAGATCGGCGCTACCGCCAGCCGGGGCGTGTTCGCGGTGGCCGGTCGGGTTGATGGTGATGAAGCACGGATCACCAACCATCCGTGGGTGATCTCGCGCAGCCGTACCGCGGCCATGCTCGGTTTCGACGAACTGCACCTGATCAACGACTTCGCCGCACAGGCGATGGCGATTTCACTGCTGCAGCCCGATGACGTGGTCCAGGTCGGTGGTGCCGCCTGGGTCCCCGGCAAGCCCGGCCAGCCGCGCAACTACGCGGTGATCGGTCCGGGTACCGGCCTGGGTGTCGGTGGCCTGATCCTGCGCCACGGCCGCTGCTACCCGCTGGAAACCGAAGGCGGCCATGTCAGCTTCCCGCC
>JAAIGE0100158630.1_pt1 | contig 94577 bp, 95 predicted proteins | sample 6487951 | NCBI WGS metagenome assembly JAAIGE01 (sample SAMN13974128, study PRJNA590717) | phyllosphere metagenome | biome: tomato field; feature: multiple bacterial spot infested tomato fields; material: tomato leaves; isolation source: leaves from tomato fields | host: Solanum lycopersicum ...
CCAGGGAGCCCTGCCAAGGATGCCAAACACGGCCATCCTGGCGTTCGACCAGCAGGTCCACGGCGATCTTGCCGATGTCATGCAGCAGGGCGCCATAGGCGATGCCAGCCGACCAGGCATCGGTCTGGGCGGCTTGGTCTTCGGGCGCGGCGCCGGTGGGAAGCAGATACGACTGACGCAGTTTCAAACTGCAAGCGACCAGCTCCAGGCCATGGTCGAGCATGCCACCGAGATACGCATGGTGGTGCGTCTCGCTGGCCGGGAGTTGCTGGACCTGTTCGGCGTAGCGATGGATCGGATTTAAGTAGAGCTGGGTGAATTGGACGTGGGAGAGGGCGGTGTATTGCCAGATGCGATCGAGTAACTGACGGCGGTGCTCCACTGCTAAGAGGGTATGGGCTGACTCGATGGACAGGTAACCTTCGGCGACGTTGACGGTCGGTGGCGGAGGGGGCTTCTGCCTTTTGTGGCGAAACAGACTGAGCATCGTGACCTCCGGAAGTGGCTGGGTCATCGGCCTTTTAGCCTTTTCGGATAGCGCTCTTACCCTTGAGTGCCCATTCCCTTCCAACCCTTACCCGTCCTTTTGGCTCGTGTCCCTTTCTGCGGCAATCGGAATATTGATACTGCTGGATATCGTTTTGTTGGGGGCTAGTACGGCAAAGAAAAGAGTCGGTACACTGCGGTGCATATTTTTTGGGCCTTACCATGAACCTCACTGACGCTACGCTCGTGCTGCTGCTCGCGGCACGTATCCATGGGACCGACGAAGCCGTCAGGGCCTCGGCGAAGAGCGTGGTCAAGAAGTTGCCGCGCAGTAAGCGCGATCTGATCTACAAGGTGATCGACAGCCAGAGTCCCCTCGAGCTGGTGGATTTTCTGGCGCAGAACCTGGATGCGGATTGACATGCTGCGGGTGTGCGCCCCTCTCTTGTTCATTGCGTGAGGGGCCCAAGGCGTGATGCCTTCTGTTTTCTGGAAACAGAAAAAAGGGCTCAACTCGCGTTGGGCCCTGTGAAGCGATTGCAGCGGTGAGGTAACGATTAAGCTCCATCGTTCATGCATAGCGAATCAACTAGGACCGCTTGCTTCAGTTGCTGCTCCAGGTTGAGCACATACTCCGATGCGCTTCGGGCGTGACCACTGGCGCGAAAGATCGCGCGTTTGTCAGCCTTGAGCAGGCCGAGCCAGGAGTCGATGTAGCCCTCGTGCCGCAGCTCCCCCCGTATACCGGCGTAGGCACATAAAAAAGCAGCGCCCATCTCGGCGATCAACTCCTCAAACACGTAGCCTGGCGAGCCGAAAGGACAGGATGACGTCACACCCTCGCGTTGCAACCGAGAGTGATGCCCAGTCCAGTGCGTCAGCTCGTGAAGTGCAGTGGCGTAGTATCCACCCTCGTCTTGAAACTGCGCTTTTGTCGGCAGATGGATGAGATCCCTGATCGGGTGGTAAAAGGCTTCGTTGGCAGATCGATGAACGATGTGTGCACCCGAACTTAACAGCAGATTTTCCGCAGCGCTGTTGGGCTGGAAGGGATCACTCTGTTCCGTCTCGAGCAGGGTTTCATTGAGCATTTCGAGCCCCTCCGTTTGCTCGATGTTGAACAGGAAATGCGTCCGGAGAATGCCAAAGTGAGTGACCTTGAGCTGACCGTTTTCATCGAGTACGGGTTGGCCTGACTCGCTTTGCTCCTCACGCTCCATCGGCTTGTAGAGCACCGCCAGGGTACTGTGCTCACCCTTACGGATGTGCCCACCGGTTTTTTTGGCTTGGTTGAAGGTCAGCCAACGATCTTGAGTGAATCCCTGCAACCTGGCCTCGGCCCAAAGCAACGGTAAATTGATGCCCGAGTAGGGACGACGCGTGATGGCATTGATGGGGTAGGGTTGATGACCGATGTAAGCTGAGCCACTTGAGGACCAGGGTTTGATCCAGGGGGCAACGCCTTGGTCCAAAGCGGCAACGATCTTGTCAGTCACGTCTTGGTAGATATCGCGCATGGCATTTTCCTCGAGAGAAAACGAAGGAACGCCTTACCCGTCGGGGAGGGTTCCCCGATTGGGTGTGGGTGGATTGATGCAGGTCTTGCATGCCGTCTGAGTGTGGATCTGAGCGTCGAGTACAGTCGTGTGCACTCAGCGCTGGTGCTCTCCTACAAGAGCGATCAGCAATGCGCCAGGCTGGTCCGGCTCTTGGAGTAGGCTGAGACTCAATTGCAGCAACGGATCATGGTCTAAGTGATCTGTTGGTTGAATGTGTACTACCTCGAACAGTACATAGGGCTCGTGTGGAGAGGCGAGGTGAGCCTCGAAGGCTGCGCGCAATACGTGGCTCAGCCGATCGACCTTCAGCTTCTCAGCGTGATCTGAACACTCGAGCAGTACTGCGCGTTGCCACGCGCCAGGAGTGAACACGATGGGCAACCGAAGGGTGTTCAGTGTTTCCGGTGTAAGTAAGTCGGGCATGGTATGTCTCCGTTGAATACGCGAAGAAACCTGTCCCGTGCGGGGAAAGATTTCCCCGCAGTGGGTTGAAGAAAATCAAGAGGGCTTACCTCACGAGCAGCGCTCGAAAGGCGCTCAGAAGAGCAGTAGGCGTTCATCACCGTAGAAACGGTCACCGTGCGAGCCACCGAACGCTAATCGCACTTGGGGAGAACCATCACCGAAGTGAACGTAGCCTTGAAGGCTCTGGCTACCTGGGAAGGTGCTGTCGATAACAGCGATCCATACCTTGTATTTAGCCGGACGATTTGTATGGGTCAATGACTGTAGAGACGCTGTTTCACGGAGCTTGTCTTCTGTCTTCCAGTGAAGATTTTTCGGCTGGGGCAAACTGATAAACGGTCAGGCACGGGCCGATTTCAGTAGTACGCTATTACTCCTGTCTCAATCATGAAAACGCTCAGAAGAGGGCGAGAACATGCAGACGCAGAATCCCGTTCAAGTTTCCCGTGCCTACCGCTGGGTCTACACATGTGGCATGTCGGTAAAGCGTGGTTACCGTAAGTTGAAAACGTTTGAGTACCGCGTGGTTGAGCGTGCGGTGACGGCAGGTATGCCCGCAGGTAAATTACTTGTTCGCGGGAGTTTTTTGATTGCCAAACTGGCATTGATCGGAGGATTGCTTTTTGTCAGTGCTTGGATGGTTACTTTCATTGTGATGATGCTGGCTGTCACTACTTTGCTATGGCTCAGAGTTTTTATTGGTGCCGATCAACAAGAGAAAAATCCAGGGCCAGACTACCTAGGTGCTGACCTCTACATCGGTGACTTCGACGACAATGGGCATTATATAGGCGACAGCAAGTCATCTAATTGAGCGCTTAGCAGCACCCAATATTTGATCCGCACCTTTGCTCGCTGAGTCACTTGCAGCTTTGCTACCGTTCGCCAACATACCTTGAATCCCGTTGCCGACTGAATATCCTGCCCAGCTCATGGCTCCTAGAAATAGCATCGGCAGCACGATGAACATCGCCCCCATCACATACTCAATTACCTGCGCCGTGACAGTCCCATCCATAAACCCGGATGTGGGCAGCGATAACAGCACTTGATTGGAAGCCGAAACTTGGTTGTACAAGGTATCGAGCATGCTGGAGTCGACCCAGCGCGCCAGCTCCCACCAGAAGGTCAGCATGTGTAAGGTGAACAGTGCGAACGTCACTGTCATGACGGTCTTCAACTGATAGGTACTGACCAGCAGGATCAACGGCAAGCTGATGATGACGCCCATGATGAGGAAGGCCTGCACCATTGGCAGAGCGGCGCGTAGTGCATTCATTGCCGGGAAGTTGCTGAAGGAGCCGAGGGCCAATCCGGTATTGGTGGCCAGGTTATTAAGCCCCTGATTGATCGAGCCGCCACGAGCGCTGGAACCATAGTCCTGGTACACCTGTCCGGGCGACATGGACATCGATTGCTGGCGCGGGCTGACCAACTCACGGAGGGTGGCATCCTCTATCTCGTTGCCCGAACGGCCAGTCAACCAACCGTTCAACTGAGTCAGCAGCGAAGGATCGACCTGCTCGATCAAGCGCCCGCGCAAGCCGACACCGCTGTCGCTCCACCACTGCTTGCAGGTGGGGTAGCCCGCGCCATTCTCTAACCGAGGCAAGGAAACATCGCGGTTTTCATCATAGGGCCAGTTGACGCGCGGCCTGCGTGAACGATCCGTATCGTAGTAGCCGGGCGTATCGAGAAAAAAGTTTGAGCCGATCCAGGACGCGTCGTGACTTTGTGCCTTGTCCAACTGCGGACGGTTGGTGAACAGCCGAGAGCGGGAATAGCCATAGCAGTCGCGGGTGAAGTCGGCGACTTCCTGCAGCAGTACCTGGTTGTCGATGCGCGAACTGTCGATCTCCATGCGCATCTGCCGGATATCCGGTGCGCAAGGGATAGAGGCAGTGGCTGACGCAGTCACGCCTTTGCTCAAGGCATGCACCAGAAACCACCAGATCGGCACATTGGCGGAGCGTTCGCCGATAGTATTGAAGGTCGTCCCCCAGGCGGTTTCCGTCGGTTTGGCCACACTCACGCCGCAGCGCTGACTCGCCGCATCATCGAACGCCATCGATGCGAGGCTCAACGGAAAGACCGGCGCGCAACCGAACAACACGACTATGTAGGCCAACCACAATCGGTTCTCGATCCGCGGCACCGAGAGCAGTCCCTTGTTGCCTTCATCCGCGCCTTGCTGACGGGCAGACAACCACTCCTGCAAGATGATTGCACCAAAGGGCGCAGCGAATAGCCCGGTGTCGGACAGGACGCTCCAGAGGCCGTTGTTGATGATCCAGGCCAGCAGGGAGAGGTAAAACTCCAGGTAGCTGTTGGTGCTCATAAGCATGGGGGTGACCTCACAGTCGGGTGAGTTCGACGCAGGTAAAGAGCACGAACCCTAATGCCCCTATGCGTTGCACGCGTAGTCGATCCTGTGGTCGATGTCGGTAGCGTCGAAGCAGGTTCCACCAGAGGGCAAAGAGGGCGCCGTAAAGTAGGGTGCGCCACCCCCGCAGATAAGGTCGTGCGGATTCGAATGCCTGCTGCCAGGCCTCGAAACTACCCAGCGCAGTGCAGCCGATCCAGGCGACCAGTGCGGCGGTCAGGATCATCACCGCGGCAATCCCCAGACTCGAAAGCAAAGTGAATAGCGGTGAGCGTTTCACAGCTCACTTGCGCCTGGCGTCAGCATTATTCAGTCGACCGGGCTCGGGGTCGCCTTGCTCGACGGTGCGCGAAGCATCAGCACCGCCGGCATGCCGATCGAGCACCAGGCTGGCGGTGTTGGTGGCCAACATCTGCCGGACCTGCAGTTCGGTTTGCAGCAGGCGTATTTCGCGCTCCAGAGCGTCCATGTTTTTCGTCAAGGCGGTTTGGGCCGGCTTGGCGGAAGCAATGTTCGGTTCGTGACTGCCCGCCAGTAACGTGCGCAGTAGCAGCAGTGCCTTATCGAGTACGCTGGATAGGGCCGTCTCGCTGGCCAGGCGTCTCGCCAGCAGATCCTGGTCGGGATCGTCGCGCAAGGCTTCGATCACGCCACGGGTCACCGGCAGCATTGGGCTCGAGGCTTTAGCCAGGTTGTCAGGGGTAGGCGACAGTGAACCGGACAGCAGCCCTTGCAGGCCCTTGAGACCTTCGCTGTAGGCCTCCTGGATTAGCGGCGTCAATCCGCTGCCCGCGGTTGCACGCAGGGTTTCGCAGCTGTCGCAGGTCGAGACTTCGCTCTCGCCCAGCACGCGAACGGCCCATTCGGATTCCTCCTGGGGCGAGGTCCATGTCTGGCAAATAGCCCCACCCAGGCAATCGCCGCTACTGATTGAGGCACTGTCATCCACCGACCGGTTATGCAGCAGGTTATAGCCTGCGCGCACTACGTCGGCGGTCACTCGGATGGGTGTCTGCCCGCTACCTCCAGCCTTCTGGCCGCCGACCCAGGACACCCCATTGTTGCCGTTATGGGTCTCGGTGTTTTTTACCGCCGCCACCGCATCACCGCCGGTTTGCTCCAGATTGCCCTGCATTTCCTCGTTCTTGGCCAGCGCACCCCAGCCGGCTTGACCGACCTTGTCCGCCATCTTCTCGGCCATGGCTTGGCAGGTCAGTTTGGAGCGATCGAAGTCGATACGCCCTTGCATCACCCCGTTACTCAACAACTCGTAGAGGCCGGGGTTGGCGCGCTGGATGATCAACGCCGGCAGCGACATCACCGCTTGGGTCGCGTTCTGCACGATGCTGCCCATGATCTGCTGGAAACCTTCGGTGGCGCCGTTCAGCTGGTTTTGCAGGGTGTTGGTGAGGCTCATGTTTCCGCACATCATGTTTGCTCGCCAAGAGCCACCGACGCCGAGACCGCTGGGTCGGTAGAGCGAGCTTGGTGAGCCGACTGCCGAACCGCCACCGATGGTGTACATCACCCGGTCATCGAGCACTTCGCCTTGAGTGCCCAGGCGGTAATCGCCCTCGGCGGCGTGGACATGGAGGACAACGGTCAGCAGTCCGTAGAGCAACAGACTCACCACGCCCAACCATGGTCGTGCGAGAAACCGACTCATGACGCACCGCCTTCGAAGTCGATGCTGAACAGAAAGGTGTGCCCCTCGCGCTTGCAGCAGGTGTAGGGACGCCACAACGACCAGGCGTAGCCGCCATCCGCACTCTGTACCGGATCACTGGGGAAGATGGCGCATGTCGGTTGAACCTGAGGGTAGAGCAATTGCCATTTGTGGGTCGAAGCGTCGTTTTCAACGATCGGGCCGGGTGGCCAGTAGCCGTCGCGTTTGGCGGGCGTGAGTGGTAAGTACACATGCGGCTGCCAGTTGCGGGTAATCACATCGCCCGCCCGTTGCGCCATGACTGCGGCCGCCTTGAAATCGTCGGGCTGTACCAGAAAGCCTTGGCGGGGATAGACGTTGCCCCACATGTTTCCCGAAGCCTGACGACCGATTTCTCGTATCCCCGGCATGAGAGCTTCGGGGTAAAAGCTTTCCGGGATGCCATGGCGCCACGCCAGCGAGTCCAAGGTGCTCAGGTAGTAGGGTATGAAAGCAGTTGCACCACTGGCGCAGGCATAGCCAGATTGCGAAGCCAGTTGCGTTGCGATCCAGCCACCGGGGTGGCCGATGCCATCGACGTTCTTGAAGCGGGGCAGGTTGTCGCGGTGAGTGTTCGGGGTGATTAGGTTGCCGCCACCTTCCGCACCGCTGATGGGATAGGAGAGGGTGGCCATTTCGGTCCAGGAGTTATTGCCGGTGGTGGCGTAGCTCGAGACCACCAGCTCAGGAATGAAATGACGAACCTTGGTCGAGGTTTTGACTGTGCAGCCGAAGGGCGTGCAGAGGAGCCAGAAACAAATGCCGACGACCCTATATTCGAGACAATTTGGCGAAAGCACGGAAGACGTGATGCTGCCGGTGTCCAGAGCCATGCTTGGACCGCACGCTAGCAGGACGCTCAGCGCAAAGGGCCGTAGCTTTGTGGGCGGGATTGAGGAGCAGGCAACAAGCATGATCCAAGCTCTCGGTGGTTGGCCTGGGCAGCGTCGGTTACGGATTGAATACTGTCAGCGGTAATTATGAAGGCGGATCTATCGGATTTGTGAGACGTAAGACTATTATTTGACGTGAAGGGAACTGCGCAGGATATCGGCATCCACAAGTAACTGATCTGCGGTAATTTCAAAAATATTGGCGAGCTTGCACAGAACCAACAGCGACGGATTGCCCGTGCATCGTTCGAATTGACTGACGTAGGTGCGATCCACCTCGGCCATGAGCGCGAGCTGCTCTTGGGTAAGGTTTTTCACGCGTAGCATCAAGCGGATGTTTTCCGCCAGCTGCAGACGAAGCTGTTCGTAGTCTTGAGTCATGCGCGCAAATTGCGCCTTGAGGGACTCTCAATCCACGGGATATAGCCAATACATTGGTATTGATCTAGGCCATTTGATGCTCATTCCTGTTATCAAGCGTTCATTTGGTGTCGTTAAGCTTTTCGAAGCTGGGCCCAGCGTCTAACAAAAAATCAGAAATCTAGGGTGTGTATGGACGAAAACTACATTTCAATTCCGGCGGCGGATGGTAGCCCAAATCTTCTGACACCTTGGGGCAGCGAGTTTGCGCCGATGATCGAACGTGGGGTGCAATGCGCTCAGGCTTGGCTTGATACGTCCGGCGAGATTCCACTGTGGTGGGAGCTGGCGCAAACCCGCAAGACCTTTCCTGTCGGTGACTGCCAAGATGCATTCGAAGCCGGGTTCTTGTTGAGCATCCAGCAGCGGCTTGGAGGCGCACAGAGGTGATTCACTACTCGCAGGCTGAGTCGATGTGCATTGGCACTGTCACAAGGACAGCAATTTGAATCTCTGGAGGCTTTGAAGCTTTGTGCTTTTGCCCCGTCGTTGTAAGACCTCGATCGAACCTCGGCGAGATAGACCAATGGCGGCAATACATAACTATCCAGGCACACAGCTCCCCTAACACTTTCACTTAAACTCTCAATTTTGACCTTAGGCACCGATCATCAATGGGAGCTACTTTCACACTTCGGAACAGGGTTCTGTTGTGCATTGGAGTTTACGGCCTTTCAACACAAACTCGAGGGTTCGAAACTGCGTTGGGCAACACAAGCCGTCATTATCAGCATGCATCATCAGTTGCACGACGACACTCTCACCCTGAATAGATACGCTACGAATCTCTACCCTATCCCCCAAGACGTAAGCTTTCCCGTAAGCCCTTGCATTTCCTCTGTCATTGAAAACGGTGGCAAGGTAGTAGTAAATCCCACTGCCTCCTTCCGATGCCTGCAACACAGCGATGGCATCACCGTTACCGTCGCCATTAATATCGCCAAACGCATGGTCTACTAAATAAACGGCTATATCTTTATCGGGCAAATCACGTCCGGTGTCAGGAGCAAACTCACGCTTTCCGCCTTGCAACGTAATGAAATCGTCGTCAATTCTATACGTAAGATTTTTCAATACCTCCATCGAAATCGGAGGGTAGGTGATTGCGCCTGGTGGCTGGGCGCCAAAGCTTGCAATTGATACATATACCCAAGCCGCGATGCTTGAGAGCCCTAGGGTCAAAAAAGTGAACGCCGTGAACATGACGATCCAAAAGTTTTGTTTCTTTGTGAGGTTCGGAAAGATGACCTTTGCAATGATGTCACGGCCAACGCAAAGGGCCGCTCCAATAGCTAGTCCTGCCGGTGCTGCAATTGGTGCGACTGATTTGATTAGGTCGAGTGTAATTGTTGAAGACATAGGGGATGGCAGTGCCTAGCTATCGAGTTGATGCGGTGTGCTTGAGACTCCGCGTAGTTTGATGTTCAAGAAAGACTCTGCCGAACCACCCCTACTAGGTGTTTCACGGCCTATAGACAAGGCTCCTATCGCCCTGAGAGGGTGGCCAAGGGCCACTTGAGTATGCAAGATGCGCTAACTTGCATTGTCCAGTCAAGTTGCAAGAAAGGCAGGAGGATGCGTAAACAGATGTCCTACACAGGTTCTATTCCTCGCGCTCTATCGATCCGTTCAGCTACCCGGTAGGCCGCTTCCAACTCTGAGCAGCCGTTCTCCTGCATCAGTGTCCAGCGCTCGGCTTTTTCCTCGGGCTCCGTCATGGCCAGGGCGAGATAAAGGCTGGGCGGCACGGCCCGAAACAGCGTTTCGATCTTTTTCGACAGCACGACCCCCTCAGTGTATTTCCCCGGCTCCTTACTGGAGGAGAGCAACAAGGCTTTCTGTGCCAGCGTGAGCTTCTTGAACCGTGCGATTTCCTCAATCTCCGCGGGCGGCATGTTCAAACAAATCCACCATTCGATCATGTTGAGCATGGTCTGCGCAGCAGTGGGAAAGTCGGCAAGGTTTTGCGTCGCCAGCCAGAACCAAGCGCCGAGCTTGCGCCACATCTTCGTGCCCTTGACCACGAAGGGCGCCAGCAGCGGGTTTTTGGTGATGATATGGCCCTCGTCGGTGACCATGATGATCGGTCGCCCCAGGTATTGGTCGCGCTCGGCAAGGTTGTTCACGGTGTTCATCAGGCTGATGTAGCTGATGGACATCTGTGCCTCATAGCCTTCGCGAGCGTAAGTGGCCAAGTCGACAATGGTCACATCGCTCTCGGGCCAAGGTGTGCCCTCGCGATCGAACAACTCACCCTCGAAACCCTGACAAAACAGGTCAATGGACTCGCCCATTTCCTGGGCACGCTCACGACGCTTCTCCGGTAAGTGCGGGTCAGCAGCGACGCGCAGCAAGGCGTCGCGCACGTCGCGAGTCAGCACCTGGCGGCCCGCCGTGACGCAGGTCTGCGCCGCATCCAGGATGCACTCGCGGATCAGGCTGCGGTCGGCTCGACTCAGGCGGGCTTCTTCCTTGGCCTCGCCGCCGGTGATCATCAGCCGGGCGGTGATTTCCAATTCGCCGAGAATGTCGCGCTGGTCTTCGCGACTGGTTACCACCTCATCGTCCAGCTCATCGATCGACAGACTCGCCACCTGATCCGGCTGCTCGACCAGGCGCCTAGCATCAGTAAAGGGAGCGAGACTGACCGAAGCGCCAGGTTTCAATTGGACCTTATTGACCGACAGGCCCTGTGTCGCGAAGTAGTCGCCCTGCAAGCCGAATGAGTTACCGGCCTCGACGATAAACAGGCGAGGGCGGTACACCGCCATGACCTGCATCAGCAGGGTGACCAGGGTCGCCGACTTGCCGGCACCGGTGGGGCCGAACAACAGCAGATGACCGTTCATAGCCCGATCCAGGCGTGACAGAGGGTCGAAACTCAATGGCGAACCGCCACGATTGAACAGGGTGATACCCGGATGTCCTGTTCCTGTGCTGCGGCCCCACACCGGAACCAGGTTCGCCAGGTGCTGGGCGAATATCAGGCGCGTGTACCAGTTGCGCGTGTCTCGGGCCGGGTTGTAAGCCATCGGCAACCAACGCAGATAGCTGTTGCAGGCTGCGACTTCATCGCCTTCACGTACCGGTTGCAGCCCCGCGCCCAACAGCGCGTTGGCCAGGCTGACGGAGCGCTGGTGCAATTGCTGTTCATCGTGACCGCGCACGTAAAACGCCAGGGTTCCCCGATACAGCTTGTGCTGGCGGCCGATGATCGCGCGGGCTTCTTCGACATCCTGACGGGTTTGGGTCGAGGCCAGGTTTTCACCGATGGATTTGCGTGCCAAGCGGTTCAACTGATCCTCGAGCGCATCTTGCGGTTTGACCACCAGGGTCAGACTCATCACCGTGCCTTCAGGCAACTGGTCGAACAGGGCGTTCACCGCGTCACCCTTACGGGTTTCGCCAGTGAGTTGGCCAATCAAAGGTGCCCGCCGCAGCTTGTCCACCACCATGACCCGATGGGGTTGACCATCGAAGTACCAGAGTCCGTGCTGCACATTTGAACGCGGCTCATTGAAAAACAACCGTTCGGCGAAGTCGTGATCGAAAGGTAGTTCCAGCGACTCGCCGTTGCCTGACTCTGGATAGGCCACACGGTGATAGAACTCTTCGGGCGACTCATCGGTGAGCCTGGGTGCTGGATTGAACCAGGGCAACAACCAGGCATACAAATCTCGCCCATCGACTCGCGTTGATTGCACTCCGCACGCCTGCAACGAAGCACCGATACGTTCGCAAGCCTGTTGCAGGGATTGCAACGGGGTGAGTCCCGTCTCTTCAGCGCCAGACTCGAGCCAGCGATAGACCACCAGGCGCACCCGGCGGTTATTGCCTCGCCAGGGTAGGCGTGTCACAACCTTATCCTCAAACAGGCCACCGGGCTTGGCGATGGCCTTTAGATGACGGCGGCTGAGCTCCAAATACGCCTCGGTGAAGGCCGTGCCTCGTGCGCTGTCCTGAATGTAATCGGTAAGCCGGGACAGGTAGGTTGTGAAGTCGTTGTCGTCCTGGCAGAAAAACTGCGCCACCCAAGGCGATTGATCCAGCTCGTCAAAGCTGTCTTGCAGGGCATCCTCAAGGGCATCGCGGGCTGCCATCAGCCAATCAGGTTCGCGCCCTTCGGTGCCAACGGGCAGTAACTCAAACACCGCGCCCACCGAGCGATTGTCATCGAGCAGAAAACACTGCTCGGTGTCGAGGTACTCGACCCACGGCAGGTGATCGGTGAAGCTGGGGTTGTGCGCGTAGAGTGCGGCTTCGTCGGCTAAGGTCGCGCGAGGGCGCAAAGGGGTGCGCCAGCTTTTCCACGCGGGAGTGCCGGTTCGCATCATAAGTCTTCCTGACGTTCACCAGGTAATGCGTACTGCACACGTTGGTAGAACGGAAAGACGGTCGAGTAGCCCGGGACCGGTGCCTGCTCGGTACCACTCAAATGCGGATACACGTACAGCACTAGATCGGGATTGGGCAGGCGAGGGAACAGGTTGCGGATCTCGTTCGCTGCGGTGCGCGTATACGGTTCCTGGAGAGCCGCGGAGACATCTGCCTGAGCCAGCGGGCGGCGTAACTGCTGTCGAGCATCCAGCAGTTGCTGCTGAGTACCTTGCGAACCGGCGCCGTTCCAGATATCCATCATGGTTTGCTCGCCATGGGGCAGCAGCGTGTCTTTGTCGGTGGAACACCCCGTCAGGACCCAGCAGAGCAAGCTAATCCAGGTCAGGCAGGGAAGCATGGTCTTTTTCATGGTGAACGCTCCGGCCCTTGGGCTCGTAGTCGATGGTGATCTCATGGTCGAGGTGCAGTGCGACCTGTGCTGCAGGTGGCACGTACACGGCAGCAAAGGCTTCGCCATACAGTTTGTTGACCCACTCGCGGACGTCGCTGACCCCACCACTGAGAATTGAATTCAGTGCGCTATTGCCACTGCTGCTGGTGACCCCGAAGGCACTGCCGCCCGAACTGATCACGCTGCTGTTGTTCTGCTCATTCCCGAGCAAGGCAGCAACACCCGCGCCGGCTGCAGTGATCAGGCTCTGGCTGCCGAGGTACTGCTGTGCGTTCGAGCGGCGCTCGCCGGCAATGCAAGGAATGCCATACGGATCGGACAGGTAACCGAGCCCACCGCGGATCTTGTCGGTGTTTGAGCTCTGGGTGGTGGAGGCGTTTCGGCTGGCTACCGCCTTCGGCTGAGGCACCGTACGGATGGTGCCATCGGTAAACACAAAGGTGATCGACTCGACCTGTCCGCGTACGCACGACAGGGTCCAATCCCCGGACGCCGTGCCGCTCATCACGGCCCCCGCAATGTCTGGCAGGTCGATGCCGTTGGCGGTCAGGTTCTCCGGACCGACCAGCACCTTGAAGGGATAAGGATCATTCACTGTTCCGTCCACCGGGACTCGGCCGATCATCGCGGTCATGGCGACCGAGCCCATCAGCGTGGCGTTTTCAGGAATGGTGTAGACCGGCTTCGCGCCCTCGGTACGATCAGCGGATCGTGTCAGGTCACGCTCACCCTTGCTGACTGCACGTAGCTGTTTCTGGCTACGATCAATCGCGTTATCTTTCAAGCCTTCCAGCGAGTTGAAGGTGGTAGGCAGACTCAGTGCGGAGGCGGACTTGGTTTTGCCTCGGGCGCCGGTGGGCTGAGCATCCGAAGGTTCAATCCACTGCAGTGCATCATTGGCAGAATGCTGCCCTTCGAACTGAGCACCGTCACCCGGCTCAAGCCCCAATCCGATAGGTATGTCCTTGCCTTTGCCGGTCAGCCCCGACAACTGCTCCTGCAATTGCGTCAGCAGACCACGGGCCTGACGACTGTCTTGTTCTGCTTTGAGTCGGGCCTCGTTGGCTTGGCGTCGGCCTTCGTCGACCTGCTGGGTTACGCTGCCAAGCGCTGTCTGGATACGCGAATCGACGCTGTTTTCCCGCTCGCGCAGGCGGTTGTTCTCCGTCTGCAGCGACTCGTTGTGTTTCTTCAGGCCGAGCATGTCACTGCGCATGGCCTTCACCTGCCCGACCAGCGTGGCGACCGTGTCGCGTGGGGTATCGCCAGCAATGCCGAGCGACTTGGCTTGCTCGGCGGATAACTGAATATTTCCCTGATCAACTGGGTGCTCTGGAGAGGGCGTGCTGCCACCCGCGACCCAGCTTTTCAGGATGATCAGCACCACGCCCAGCAGCGCAGCCGGTACCAGCCATTTGAGCAAGGCGTTAGCGCTCATGGCCGCTACCTTGCGTAACAGATGGGATCAATAGGACCGCTTGTTCGAGGCCGGCACCGAGGGTGACGAGGTAGGTAATCGTGGTGTCTTCAGCATTGCCGACAGGTCCGAGGAAAGCATGCTGGAAGGCCGCGGCGAACAGCTTGGCCTGAAGCCGGCGCGGATCGAGTTGCACCGTCTCTGAACCACGATTGCGCAACTTCACCGCCGTCACCCAGTAATCACCGAGTCTCCAGGCGGCGATGGGCGTGCTGGACACGTTTTCGGTCGGCAGCAGGGTCGGCAGTTCGGTGCGCAGCTTGAGCGGTACGCGGCGTACACCGGGTAGGGATTCTACGGTGCGCAGCGGCGCGTACAGGCTCTGTGCGGCGTAGCGCGTCAAAGCGACCGGGATCGGCGTACGTTCTGGAATAGGTGCGGTGCTCGATTCCGCCTCGGTAGCCTGCACCGGAGCATTCTTGAGAATACGCACGGGCTCCAGCGGTTGATCGCCAGGGGTGGCCGCGATATCCAGGAGGATGATCTCGCCCGTCGTGACCGATTGCAGTTGCAGTCGGGTCGGTGCAATGGCTTCCGACGCTCGCAGGTACAGCGTGCCGCCGGTTGATTGCACGCGCAGCTTGCCCGTCAGGGTTGAGGGCAGGCCGACTCGAACATCCTCATCGATAAAGACCACCCGTTCCTGATTGATCACCAGAGGGACCGCGAGGGGGAGGCGTTCCCAGTGCATCAGTTCGACGGCCTGCGCCACAGCTCCCCATGTAGTCAGTGCGACGGCGAGTCCCAGGGTAGAAATCCGCTTCATGGCTCACCTCCAGGCAGGGAGATTTTTTGGGGAGTGCCCTGATAACAATCCAGTGCCAGCCCCCACTTATTGCGTTCGGCGTCCAGATCAAAACGCACCACGCGCAATGGATACCGCACCACCACCCGTTTCACCGGTTCGGCGGCGTAATATTCATCGGCATTGAGATCGAGCTTGACCAGCCAGCTGTCGCGGTCGAGTTGCTTGACCCTGAGTTCCGGATCCTCGCTGTAGCCTCGGCCCAGAATTTCGTAGACGCCACGCACCCGCTGGCGCAGCTCGCCGGCGGCCTTACGGTACTCATAATCACCGTCGAGAAAGGCCTTGCGGGCGGGGGTCAGGTAGGATTGCAAGCCATAGATGGCGCGGCGATAATCCTGCTCGCCATCCGAGGGCCAGCGGTTGAGTTGGCCAAAGATGTACAGGGCAAAGGCATAGATATTCTCTGGGGGGACATCCCACCACTTACGCGTGCTGCCCGAGCGCAGATCCGGGGGGACATGCACCGTCAGATCGGTCGGTGCCGAGCGCCAGCCATACCAAAGTCCGGCACAGACCAGGGCCAAAATCACTACCGCCAGACGCAGGCTGAAGATGTGGGCCTGTTGGGCATCCACCTTGTTTCGAAATCGGCTCATGGCTGCCACCGGGACAGGGCAGGGCGCAGCCGACGCGAACGGCGAACCGTCCAGGCGCCGGAGTGCAGGATCAGACTTCCGCGACCCAGGCGCCAACGGCTGGCCAGTACCCATTCGAGTTTGCGGTACAACCAGGTCTCTGGCCGGGCCCGTTTGGCCCGACGCAGTAGTGTGCCACCGGCAAATAGCACCACCGCCATGCCTGCGATCATGCTGGTTGGCGCCACGGCAATGGAGACGGTGGCGATCGCCAGAGGAACACCCAGCACCAGGCCGACAAGTGCGCCGGCACCGAGCGCCACCCACATCTCATCATTGGTCAAACCACGCAATACGGCAGGATCACGATTGAGTCGCTCTGGTAGAAAAACCAAAGTGCCGTCGGCAAGGTGTTCGATAGCGTCATTCATGCCAACCTCAAAGAATCGCGGCAGCCTTGGTCAGGAACCAGATGATGATCACCACCAACAGAGCACCGATACCGACCACCGCACCCAAGTCCTTCCAGGTCTTACGCTGGTTTTGCACGTCGGCGTACACGGTCAACGAATGCCAGGCCACCCCCAAGAAAGCGAGCAGGGCAATCAGCAGACCGAGCAGGATGCCGCCGTCGTAGGCGTAGTTTTTGATCGTCTCGATCAACCCGGAACCTTCACCACGTGAAGGAGCTTCCATAGTCGGTAGTTCGGCAAAAGCCAGGCTTGGACCGAGTACTAACAGCAGACCGATCAAGCGCTGGCTAGCGCGATCACGCAGATTGTTTTTCAGGGGGGCAAGGCACTTGAGCATGACGGCGATCTCCGGGGTTAGGACAAGGTGAAGAACATCAGAACCAGCAAGGTGAGCAGCACGCGCGCGGCGCTGCCGCCAAACGCGCCGAAGCGCACACTGCCTGTTGCCCAGCCCCGGTAAGCCGTCCACATCACCCAGGCACACCACAGCAAAACCAGGACGAGAACCAGGGACAGCCAGAGCGTCGAACTGCTCTGCGGTGAGAAGCCGGAGGCGTTTTGAAAGGCAGCGGTCTGCGCGTCGGTCATGCTCATGGCGACGGCTCCGGGGGCGGAGTGTCGAGGCGGTAATCGCCGACCAGCTCACCAGGATCGTGAGGTTGAGCACGCGAGGGCGACAGATAGTTCTGCATTCCTTGGCGAATGCGTTGGATGTCCTGAGACAGGCGGGGATAGTCGAAGCGATAGCGTTCGTTTGGTTCAGAGGTCCTGGCTACCTTAGCTTGCGCCGCAAGGCGCTCAATAGCATCGAGCTGCTGCTGAACTAGGCTGAGCTGTTCGCGCTCATGAGCAGATGCGGCATAGCCGCCGCTATGGAACGTCATCAATATGAGCAGCGTGCAGATTCGGAAAAATGTAGTCGGCATGTGGATAGCCCATTTGGAGATGGGGCCAGCATTCAACTAACGTCCAGAACTCAGCAGTAAGAAACACGAAACACGCAGCGTCATTTTATTTCGATACAGTCTCTGATCGTGTACCGAGTTCGAACATCGTATCGAGAGCTACGAAACGCGGAAAAATGACACGATTGGACCGCAAGTACAGCATTGGTTACTCATGAAAAACGATAAGTAGCCGTTAACGTTTGATTCCGCTAACAACATTGTTAGCGGGGCGCAGATAAGCGCGGACGAAATCAGTTAACGAAGAGTGATTGCAGAGAGTGAACATCCAACAAGCAATTCGGCGGTATCGTATTCGACAGGCCGTGGGCGTCTCCTTGATGGTCTTCGGGGCGCTATTTTATTTGGTTTCATCGTTGATTTTTCTGCACCATCAAGCAGAGATTCTCGCGAGCACAAAAATTTTTGGGCATTTTGGAGGGGTTGTGCAAAATTTAGTAGCCGATGTTTACCAGGCCACATCACCCTACATCGGTTTTGTATGGGAGCACGCGCCTACCCTCAGCCAGGAAAACCCGCTCAGCTATGGAAATTTGCTGTTTTTCGGTTTGCTGGGTGTGATGATTATTGGAAAGCAAATTCTCCTTTCCGCTAGCCAACTCAAGAGGCGTGTTCAGGTTCAACTCGAACGTCTTGAGGAAGCTCAGTGGCGCAACTCGATGCAAAATGGAGCAGCCACCCAACTCAACGCAAATCAGATCGGGCAGATCAATTTTTATCAGCAGTCTATGCCGCCGTCCCCTAGCGGTGATTGGTGGCAGCGGCCATTGGGTATTGTTGGTTTGTCTATTATTGGCGGTTATGTCGTCGCTATTTTGGCCAAATTCACCGGAATGGTTTAACACGTCAGCGTTACATTTTATTAAATGTATTTTTTAAACGTCGCCGCGGTGATAGCTGTCGTTGCTCCGAGCATCACTGCGCAAGGCAAAAAAATGGCCATGGGATTGAGCGAAAAGGGCAATGACAGGTAAATGATCCAGGGCACGATCAGCAGCGGTAGCACTGCTCGTTTAGCGCGGTGATAGACAAAACTGCTTTCTCGCCCGGCTCCAAACTTGCGCAGGTCGCGGCGCATCAAACCATCAACAAAACCGGAGAGCGTGGCCAACAAAAATAGTGGTGTGGCCAGGACTAGAATCGTCAGGCGCACCACGAAGGTAAAGGTCACATACACTGCGGCCACTACGAAATCCTCAATGCTCACGTAGAGTTGGTTGATCCAGCCCCAGATGCCGTTGCCCTGGCTCGACATCCGCGCCTGCCGGGCAAAATCCGCAAAGCCAGTCTTAACTAATAGCCATTGATTGAGAAAATCCAGCCATTGAACAATCGTCTGTCCAGGTTGTTGGAGGATGAGAGAAGATTTGAAGTGCTCACTCAGCCAGCCCAGTTCGTTCGCCAACATGGCTTGGCTGTGCCGCCAACCCTGATCGGCCCAGAACAGCAGCAAGCCGGCGAACTCGGTGAGGATCGAGAATAGCAACGAGGCAATCAGCAGTCCGATGATGCGCAGGACCAGGCTGATCGCCGAGGTGAACAACCCCGGGCGCTGGATCGGTTGTGGCGGCGTGTTCTGGACGGAAGTCGCCATCGTTCACTCCATTGCGCGCTGCAGTGTTGATGTCGTCATGAGGCCTTCTGGATAGTTTTTGCTGAATCGAAACCTGTGCCAGGGGCGGGCTACCCCACCTGATCCAGATCGAAGTTTGTTGTTGGGCCGCCACCGCTTGCGCTCCACCATTGCCCCGCCTGCTCGTTGTAGGCGGCCCGCATTCGCTGGGTGAGCTCCTGCAGGTCCTTGGGCATGGCATCGTCGTTGGAGGGTTTTGGCAAAGGCATTCGGACTTTCCAGAGCTGCCCACCGGCCTGGAAGGAGAACATTTGCCCCTTGGGCAAGCTGACGATGTGAGCGGGCTCGATCAACGGCACGCTGGTGCTGCTGACGCGATCTTGCGAGGATGAGGTGAAGTCTGTATTGGCCTCAGGATCGGAGGTGTCGGTGGCACCGGAGACCAGGGTTTTGGTCAGTACGTTGACCTTGGGCAACTGTTGGGTGAGTAGTTCAGCAGTGGCGGTCTCGCGTACCCGGAGCATCTGCAAGGTGTTGAAGTTACCAATGACCTGGCCAGCCTTGGCGCGGTTGCCGATTCGCGCTTCGATATCGCTGAGGGTCTGGGTGTAGGCCGTCACCTGGATGCCGGCCCCGCCACCCTTATTGATCAGTGGGATGAACTCATCGCCCATCAACTCGTTGAACTCATCGGCGTGCAGGTTGATCGGCAACTTGTCACTGCTGCTGCCCGATGCGGGTAGGCCATGGTCAATTCCATGTTTGTAGATGTGCCCCGCGACCGAGACCAAATCGGCGAACATGGAGTTGCCCACAGCAGCGGCCACCTCGGCGTCGGTCAGTGCATCCAGGCCGATATAGACGATGCCACGTTTTCGGATGATCTGCATCCAGTCGAAGATTGGCCGCGGGTCCTCTAAATCGGTGTAGTTGGGGGCCAGTAACTGGGCGGTCTTGCCGGTGGTGAGTTTCTCCAGCAGCGGCAGTAGCGAGGCAACGATTTTATCGAAGTACGTACGGTCATATCGTACCGCCGAACGCAGTCCGTCCATTACCGGATCAAATACACGCTTCACCGCCAGGTACTGCTCGATGGCCACCACACGCTTTTCGCGCCCGATCATATGCCGGGGAATGTTTTTCTCGGTGAGCTTGCCTTCAAGCTGGACGATCACCTCCCACGCTTTCGGATCAGTCTTGGCGAAAAACTGCTGGGCGTATTCGATGAACAGTGCGTCGATGTTGACCACATGTCGCTGGATCTGCAGGTAGTCCGGACGTCGGCCCAGCTCGATCAGGGCGCGGGCGATGATGTTGACGAAACGCCAGGCGAACTCACGGAAGGCCGCAGAGTTCCCTTCGCCACTGAGTTGCCCAGCAATGCGTGACGCCACTTCCGAGATGCGACCGAAACGTCCCACGGCGTTGTAGCGGGCGGAGATTTCTGGCCAGCCCAGATGGAAGACATAAAACTCCTTCTCCCGACCGGCTCGCTTGGCTTCGACGTACATGCGTTTGAGCAGGTCGGCATCACCCTTCGGATCGAAGACAATCACCACTTCATGTTCGACGCGGTGAATGTCCTGGGTGATGTACACCTCGGCGAGTCGCGTCTTGCCGACACGGGTAGTGCCCAGCACCAGGGTGTGTCCGACCCGTTCGCCCAGTGGCAGACTGACCTCCGTTTCGTTGGGCTCGACCCCATGCAACAGCGGCGAGCCACCTACTGGGGGCAAAGGGCGCAACGGATTGAAGGCACTGTCCCAAGCGGTGACACGGGCCAATGTGGAGAGCGGAAACGGTGCATGTTCCAGGCGGCGTTCGAGACCGCGTGCCAGACGATAGCGAGTCGGTTGGTCGATATAGTGAGCAACAGCCGGATCCTGGGCCTCGACCAAGCGCTGGGTGTGCAGGCGGGTCCAGCGAAAGCCGCGACCCATAAACAAACGCTTACGGCTGACCGGAATCTGCCGACTGGTCAGTTCGTAGCGGGGCAGCCGGCGGATATTGCGCCGATAGCGTAACACATCCCAGGCTTGTCGCAGCCGGATCAGGCCGAACAGGGCATAGGCCAGCGCTGTAACCAGACCGATCTCGGGTGACAGGGCCACAGCCCAGGGCGAGTACACGCACAACACCGCGGCAGCGATGCAGATCGCTACGGTGTACAGCTCCACCGCTGGCCGGAGCTTGGACTCCATCGCATGCTCGGCCATGACCTGGACTCACTGTTCCAGTGAGGTGGCAGTTATCAGGACGGGATAGTGCTCAATCTGCAGGCGGGTGGCGATGTCGTTGCCGTTGACCGGCAGGATGGTGATGCCCGGAGCGGCTGCTCGAATCCGGGCCAGGGCTTCAGCATCGGCCACTTCGACGGCGAGGCCGGCTGCGCCCATTTCGTGCAGTTCAGTCGCACGTTGATGCAGCCAAGCCCGCGAACGGGGATCGTCGCCCACCAGAAAGAAGGGTTGTAGGCCAGGCATGTTCAGGGTACGAGATGCGATCTGGCCGGGGCTCAAATGGGAGCTGCGGACGGGCAGTATCCAGGCTTCATCGGCAAACGTGGACAGGTCCGCCTGCATGACGCGATCAGGCTGGGTCTTGTTGTTTATTGGCGTCCTGGAACCTTGAAAATGGGGCCGGGTGAAGTCGCTAGGCTGATCCCCGGCTACGGTCAGTTCCGGCTGGGCGAAAGGAGCCAAGAGCAGGATGAAATAACAGATAAGGAATATTCGCTTCATGGCGGTGTGCCCTGTTTGAAGGAAACCTGCAGTCGTTCGAGTTGTCGGGAAAAGCCGGCGCGGTAACGCGCGGCTGGCGTTCCTCCTGCCGGGCGGTGATAACGTCCGGCAGCCAACACCCAATCACCTGTGGCAGCGTGATGCTCCTGCAACAGCGCGGCGGTCACGGCGAGATTTCGGTAGGGATCGAGAGCGTCACAGGGGCTGGAAAAACGTTGTCCCAGGTAACCCAGGTTGGTTTGTCCGAGACCGACATCGACCCGCTTGGCGTCATGCCGGGTGAGCGCTTGAAGCAAGGCGTGACAGGCGGCCTGGTGAGTGGCGAAGCGGTAGGGTGTTCCGGCGATGTTCAGGGTCCAAGGCCAGGGCAGCAGTCGACCACGGACGCGGATACCACTCTCCTGCAGGACAATCGCGAACAGCACCGTAGAAGGGATGTCGGCGTCATGCGCCGCCAGTTGGTAGGCCGGAGGCGGAAGTTCGTCAGCCTGGACGGCGAGCATTGTCAGCAGGAGCGCAATAGCACTCAGTTGAGGCGTTGCCATTTTCCATTCACCTGTTGAAATGTGGCAGGCAATGGCCCCGGAGCACCCAGGTTGAACCAGCGACCACGGTCATGGTTCAGGGTGATCTGCCGGCGTTGAACCTTGGCCGGATCGATGTCCGCTTGCCGAGCCCAGCTACGGACGCGTTTATCCTCGCCTTGGCTGCCCACCAGATAGATATCGAACGCCGTGTCGCCGCTTTGCAGACGCTGCGCTTCGGCGGTGCACGCTGGGCAGTGGTCCTCCACAAACAGGGCTTGGCGCGGCACGACCGATGAGCTGCCAGGGGACGCCGCGCCCTGGATCGGCTGCAGCCCGGGAAACAGCTTGGCCCAGGCCGCGGTGTAAGCGTTTTGGTAAGCCAACTCGCGCTCGGCGCGTTTGGCTTCCAGCGCCACCTGTAATTCGGCATAGCGCTGGCGCTCTTGGTCGGTCTGGGCCTCGACCCCGAGTGCGGTCAACGGATCGAGGTTCGGGCTCCAGAAGCTGCGCGGGCCGGCTTGGATCTGTTCGAAGCGCGTCCACTCCTGCTCCGTCAGACCCCAGCTCGCCGCCTGTTCAGAGTCAGAGCGCCCCAGCGGAGCAGACTGCGTGTCCTGGGTCCGTGACTGTGTCGTGACGGGGTTGCCCATCGCAGCGCCCATGGCCAATAGCGAAGCGAGACAGACGACGGTGGGCAGTAGCGCTCTGTTCATGATCGCTTCTCAAGGGAGGTGCACGGTCTGGTCTGGCTGAGCGGCCACCGCGAAGATAGCTGAGTTCGGCTCCAGCACTTTCAGGTGCCAGGTACCGAACTGCTCGCCGCTGTGCAGCAGCCGAACATCCATGAGCGAGCGACTGTCATGAGGTGCCACCGCCAGAAAACGCTCACCACCGCGGAACTCGACGCTCAACACTGAGAACGGTGGCGAGAGCGATACGGGCTTGGGGCGAGCGGTCTTTTTCGGTTTAGTCGCGGAAGGCGGCGGTGGGGGTGATGGCTGGGGCTTGTGCTCGTGGAACTGCTGCTCGACCTGTTCAAGGCTTGCGCGCAGCGCTGTCAGGTCTGCCGCGGTGGCGCGGGTTGCCAGACCGTCGCGCAGTTCCTGTATTTCTTGCGCCCATTGATCTAGCATCGGATCGAGGGTATTGGCCTGTTGCTCGCCGTTATCGACCATCTGCTTCAGGTCTTTTAGCGCGTACTGCAACTGCTCCTGTGCGTCCTTGAGGGCGTTTGAATCACGTTGCAGAGTGTCCAGGGTTTTTAGGTGTTGGGTGTTCGTACTCTGTAGCTCGGCCACACGTTTATACTGGTTATATAAAACCCCGCTCAGCCCGGCGGCCGCCAGACAAAGCAATCCAATAATGAAGGTTTGTAACGTCGAGGCTTTCATGGATGTGCCTCCGCCTGATGGTACGAGTTGGGTGTGACCCGCACGCTGCCGACATCAGCTTTCTGCTGTTCGAAGCAGACCGAACGGCCGACTTCATCGGCCGTGAGTTGCCAGGCGGGGCCAGCCAGCACTTGTAGCGCGCGGCGCAAAGGGATCGGGCCCAGCCGGTAATGGGCTGCGGGCAGGGGCCGGGTGAACAGCACCTTCACCGACGCAGTATCTGCGCAAAGCGCATAACCCGAACGCTGCAGCACGTAGTGCAGCGCCTCCTGTACCGAGGGGTTCAGGCTGGGCGGGATATTCACTTCAATGATTTGGGCAAGAAGATCGCGTTGTTCCTTGGTGGGCTCGGTGTTGACCAGCGTGTAGCGGCCATAACGAAGCTCTGCCGGATGGCATTCTTCGGCTATGCCCTTCGAGTGCTGGGGCCGATTGGAGCCACTGTCGATCTCTGGATTGGTCGGCAACGGGTTGGGGATTTGCGCGGTGCAGGCGCTCAACAAACCCAGCATGCAGACAGGCGTGAAAAAACGCTCCATGGAAGAAACCTCATGTCAGATTCAGTGCAGAACCTGACATGAGGTGAAGGAGCGATTCAGTGAGAAAGTTGATTCAAGGTGGGTCGTGTTAACGCTGAACACGTTGCTGTTCAACGAAAATGGCGAGCCCATCCAAGACGGCAGCGTCGGGGTCGAAGATCAAGAATCGCACATCCACCAATGCCGCCATATACAGTACGTTGACCAAGGCTTCCGGCGTACAGGCATCGAGTTGCTCCTGCCTCAGCGATGAGTAAGGACAGCCCTCGATTTTCTCCAGGTTATCGTCGGTCCAAGGCGTGCCAATCAGCTTACACCCGACGCCATTGCAGTCCGCCAGGGTAAAGGGTTCGAACAGCAGACCAGTTGGTTTGAAGTCGAAATTGCTAGCCCGGCGCTCCAAATAGCGCAATGCTTCTTCAGTGAGGTGTGCGGTACTGATCTCCCAGGTTCGACTGTAGTGTCCCGTCTCGAAGCTCAAGCAATGGATCATTGCTTGAGCATCTTCCCGGGAGTACAGATCGCCGACATGATGCCGCTCGTTAAGCATTTCGCCCATCACGGCGTAGATCACTTGGCGCACCAGTCCGGTTGATTGGAAGCGTTCATCCAACTCCTCCGGAATGGATTGGCCTTCGCTGATCAAGGCGAAATCGTCATTGAGCAGGCAGGGTAACAGTTGCAACTCATTGTCGGGCAGATGGGCTTGTGAGTCGTGCAGGGGTCGAAAGCAGGGAGGGCAGTCGTCTTCGTAAGTGATCAGTAGTCGACGTTCAATATGCAGGTTGTCGTAACCGCGAGAAAATGGGTTTGAGCCTTGCAGCAGGGCTGGGGTTTGGTTCATGAGGGTTCTCCAGAATGGAAATGAACAAGGCGCCCGTAGGCGCCTGTGAGGGTTAAAGCCAACCGTATTCGGCAAGGGAGAGAGGATGACCTTCTCCCACGATGAAGTGATCCAGTACGCGCACTTCGATTAAGGCTAAGGCCTCCTTCAGCCGTGCCGTCAGCACGCGATCCGCCTGGCTGGGTTCCGTGCACCCTGAGGGGTGGTTGTGAACAAAAATGGCGGCCGCAGCGTTATGCGCCAATGAGCGTTTAACGACCTGTCTGGGGTAAACGCTGGCCCCATCAATGCTGCCGTGAAACAGGACTTCGAACGCCAACACGCGGTGCTTTGCGTCGAGAAAGATCACACCGAAGACTTCATGCTCTTGTTGCGCAAGGTGCAGTTTTAGGTATGAGGCCACAGTATCAGGCGACGTCAGGTTAGGGCCGCGGGCGAACAGCCGACGATCCAGAATATGCAGCGCTTCGTCGATCACCTGGTTTTCTTGGACGATACGATCAGCTTCGAAATCCGAGGTTTCAATCAGTGTGAGTTGGGTGCTCATGGGGGTACCTCCGAAGGGAACAATCAGGGGTACACGCCCGAGGGGAGTGGTGTCCCCAAGGTGGATATAGAGTCGCGGGCCTTAGCAGATGGCGCGCTGTTTACAGCCGAGTGAATCGGTGGCGTTGACCGTGCAGGGGTGAACCACAACCGTCACAGGGAAATGGGGAAAAGGCTTTTATTCCCCAGCCGGCTTCGGGATCAAAGTCGGCACTGATGGGCATCAACCGAACCAGCCCACATTGCATCGCGGCGATGCGTTCCCCGGTTTCATCCGTCGTGTAGTAGAGCGATAACGTGCTGTAGTCCTCGTAAGCCGCCGCGAACAGGCAGTCGTCGCAAAGCCAGAAGGATTCCATGTGGGTTCTCCTGTGCTAATTGAAGAAAAGGCGCTCGAGGGAGCGCCTTGATGTGTACATCGTGGACTGTTCAGGCGGACTGAACGGTACGGGGGGCGTCACGGCGGGCCGTGCGGGGAGTGGGTTGAGATTCAGGTTCGACCTGAGCCTCTGTTGGGTTAGCGGTCTCCTCGGCGTCGACATCAGCCGACGTTAGAGAGGGTTCATTGATCGGCGCTTGCTCAGCAGGTGCTGTTGCTTCCTGCCTGGCGGGCGCTTTGTATTCGAACGTGCCGTTGACTTTGATCCAGTCGATGAACAGCAAACGACCTTTCAGGCTGGCGCCCGGTTGGCCTTGTTTAACGCCTTTCTCGTAGAGAAACGGATCGATCCACAGGTCGCCGATACGGAACGACAGCAAGACCTTTTTCTCGGCTTTGACGGCGTCCATATAGAGACGAATCAAGCGTTCAGCTTCACCCCCGGCGACTTTGCAGTCGAAACGGGTGTACTCCACCGCATCGGTTGCACCGTGTAGGGCTGCAATATCGCAGGCCATGAATGGCTGACCGCGGCGGACTTGTACTTCACGAACACGGTTGAGGTAACCGATACCGACGGTGTGCAGATTGAAGTAAGTGGTCGCTTCTTGGGATTGGTTGGCGTGGGCCATGGTGGTTCTCCTGTTTCATGGGAAAACGGCGACGCACAATCCCTGACGGGGATGTGAGCCCCCGTCAGGGTGGGTAGGTGAAGGCGAGCAATGTACAACTCGTCACCGGCAATCCGATGACGATCAGAACGATGCGTCCGGGGAATAGCGGTGAAGCAGAAGAGAATCCGCAGTAGTGGTCTGCGGATCTGGTGTAGTGGGCATTCATCACCGCCGAAGCGGTAACCGCGCGAGCTTCCGAACGCTGATCGCACTTGGGTAAACCACCACGAACGTGGCGTAGCCTTGAAGGTTCAAGCTACCTGGGCTGGGCTGTCGACGACAGCGAACCACGCCCTTTGTATAAGCCTGTAACAGGGGGGCGTCAAGACGCTGCAACCCGTTTTTTTAAGGCTGGAATACGGTGGCAGTCACTGGAATTAAGAAAATGAAAAAAATGAAGAGTGGGCCCGGCTGGGCGCCAGGCGAGGAAGAGAAAAGCCACCTTTGGCGGTCTTACGCAGTCGACAAGCTCCTCGCAAAACTTGGTTGAACTGCGCAATGATTCGCCAACCGACCCTTGTCGTGGCCTGGGTCGGAACATGCTGGCACGCATCCGCGCACAAAGGGTGCCCCCTTCTTTCCCCGGTGGGCTCCGGGACTGAATACGATCGCAGAAGCGGATGACCGCTATTGCCGGATAGAGGCAACAGTGGTCATCCGCCACCACAATCAGGTCGAGCAAAAAACGGGAATTAAATTCCGCAGAATAGGAGGCTCCGAACTCGAAGAGTTCGACCGAGCTGCCCGGAGCTAATCGGTCTTGGGTCGCCGTTGGCGGTGATCTGAAGCTACTACAGCAAAGAGGTCAACACGACGTCAAGTCTGTAGGAGCCCCTTCATAAGACGCTACGTTGAGCGCGATGAAAGAGGTCACTTACTGCCTAGATGTGCGGCTAATTGTTCGACGGTTGCCAAGATAAAGGCACGGTCGCTTTCTTTCAGTCCACTCAGCAGACCCGCAATCATCTGGCTCTGGTCATTGGGGCGATTACTCGATTCCGTCAGCAATTCATCCATGCGGCAATCGAAAATGTCCGCCAGTTGCATCAGTTTGACCACGGTAAGCTCCACTACTCCCCGTTCCAGGCGAGAGATGGCTTCGCTACCGATCCCTAAACGCTCAGCTACCTCTTCTTGGGTCAGATTACGTTCGCTGCGGTGCTTCGCGATCATGCGCCCGATTTGGGCTTGGGTAGGATGTTTATGTGCCAAGTGATGAGTTCTCCAGTTCAACCCGAATGGTTGAGCAAAGACCCGTTGACATGAACATCCCTAAGGGTTGAGTATCGACTCATTGGGTTGTTATAGTGACTGAAATAGCTGTGTACCGCGACGTGGTTTCTATTCCACCAGGAATCAGCGTCCAAGGTGGTCGGTGAGAATGAAAGCCTGATAGGGCCAAGCTGAGGGACGGTTGAGCATGGAAGACGAAAACAAGGACATGGATCTGATTTGGGATCGAACACTGGAGCTGTTCATCAAAATCCATGATTGCCCTGATAACCCCGAACACTTCGACAGCCTTGTTCATTGGCTCAACGAAAGTCCTGCTCATCTGAAAGCGTTCAACGAACTCGGGCAGATATGGATTTCTATTGGCATCGCCTTGGCCCGAGAAAACGGACAACCTTTGATCGATTTGGAGCGGGCTCAGGCGCCGCTGATAATGCACTGAACAGTGCAACCCCCAACATCATGACGAATTCAACTGAACGGTCATTGACGCTGCGTCTCTTTTCTTATAGGCGTCGTGCCCTTGCAGTTCGGGTACTGCGAGCATGACCAGAACGGACCAGATTTTCCCTTACGCTTGATCATTGATGCATTGCAAATGGGGCAGGTCGGCCCGGCTTTGATCGGTATCGACAAGGTGAGCGATCCACAGTGTTCGACCAATTGCGCAATCCAGTTCGCCTGCTTGGCGACGAATGCATCCAAGGTCAGGCGTCCCGCTTCGATCTCCTCCAGAGCTTGTTCCCAAACGGCGGTCATACCTGGATCTGCGACGGCGGCTGGTACCGCCTCGATCAGTGTATGGGCAGCAGCGGAGGCCATTAAGGCACGTTTTTTCTTCAGCAGATAACCGCGATCAATCAACCCCTTGATGATGCCGGCTCGGGTGGCTTCGGTACCGATACCGGTGGTGTCCCGAAGTTTCTGTTTAAGTCGTGGGTCGGTGACCAGCTTGGCGACGTTTTTCATGGCCTTGATCAGATCACCCTCGGTGAAAGGTTTGGGAGCGGTGGTACGCAAGGGCTCGAGTTCGACGTCGTCCACTGCGCACTGTGTACCCTGTTGTAAAACCGGTAAGACTTGGGACTTGTGATTGGGCTCATCCTCCTCGGTGTTTTCGCAGAGTAAGCCTTTCCAGCCCTGGACCAGGATCTGTTTGCCAACAGCGATCAAACGTTCTTCGCCACACTCCAGCTCGACCTGGGTTCGATCAAACTCATGGTGCGGCAGAAATTGCACGAGGTAGTGGCTACGAATCAGTTCGTAGACTTGGCGTTCTTGTTCAGACATCCGCGCCAGGTTTGCCGGCTCGGTGGTGGGAATGATGCCGTGGTGCGCGGTGACCTTGGCATCGCTCCACACGCGGGAGCGCAATGATCGATCGAGGCTCCCGAATGCAGGTCTGAGTGCCGGATCCGTTTCGAGCAGGGCGTCGAGCACTGCGGGCGCCTCGTTGAACATACTCTCTGGCAAATAGCGGCAATCGCTGCGCGGGTAGGTGGTGGCTTTGTGAGTTTCATACAGGGCTTGGGCGATATTAAGGGTTTCCTGGACGCCGAGCCCCAGCTTACGCGAGCAGACTTCCTGCAATGTGCTCAGGTCGAAGGGCAGGGGTGGTGCTTCGCGGGAATGTTCAGTCTGCAACGAGAGCACCGTGGCGGACTTACCATGGGTGATTGTTTGGACCGCCTGATGGGCAAGTGCCTGCTGCAGGCAGCGGCCCGTCTCATCCCTTCCCGAGTGTGGCGGTAACCACGATGCGATGAATCGATGGCCCATTGACGATAGGTGCACTTCAACGCACCAGTAAGGTACCGGGACGAAGCTGGCAATCTCACGATCCCGATCGACTACCAAACGTAAGGTGGGTGTCTGGACGCGCCCCACTGACAATACGCCGTCGTAGCCTGCCCGCCGACCAAGAAGGGTAAACAGACGACTTAGGTTCATGCCGATCAGCCAGTCGGCGCGGCTGCGGGCGAGGGCTGAGAGATAAAGCGGGTAGGTCTCCTGACCAGACTTCAGCGAGGAGAGGGCTTTGCGAATCGACGCCTCGTTGAGGGCGGACAACCAGAGGCGCTGAACGAAGCCTCGATACTTGCAGAGCTCCAACAACTCGCGGGCAATCATTTCACCTTCGCGGTCGGCGTCGGTTGCGATGACGACGGTGGTGGCTTCAGTGAGCAGGCGCTTGATGACTTTGAATTGTGCCGCGGTCTTGGGTTTGACCTTGACCTGCCACTGCACGGGAATGATCGGTAGATCATCCAACGACCAACTCTTGAATTGCTCGCCATAGGCTTGAGGCGATGCTGTCTCCAGTAGGTGGCCGATACACCAGGTGACAGTTATCTCGGGGCCGATCAGGCAGCCATCACCACGCCGGTTGGCTCCGAGAACCTTGGCGATGTCACGACCTTGGGAAGGTTTTTCGCAGAGGAAGAGGTACATATAACTACTCCGGATTGAGTTCGGAGCAGCGTTGTTCGAGGTAGCAGGGGCGAGATATGAGAAACCTGAATGGCAGGTTCCTCATATTAGTCGGTGAGGGCGGGATGGACCGAGGCTGGTACCCCGTTGTAGCGTGGACGACAGGGTCGGTCTTCACGAGCAGTGAGTAAAAGTAGACCAGCAACTTCGCGCAAAGGCGCAATTTCCATGCCTGAAAGTCTGTCAGTCCGTAGGTGGCTGCCCTCTGCGCTTTCTGGGTTTCGACGCAGGTGAACTGGCCTGTTCTGTACTTTTCCCGACGTGTGTCGCAGATACCGCCGGTTCACTGGATCGTTCGCGCATGACCACGCTGTGCACCCGGTGAGGCAGGATGCCGACTCGACGGGCCTCGATCTTGAAGGTGACCCGCGCATTGTCTTCGCTGTCCTCCCACTCATCACGTACGGTGCGGCCTTCGACCAGCACACGCATGCCTTTCTGGTACAGTGTGCTCCAGTGTTCAGCCTCACGGTGCCATAGCTCAACCGGCGCCCAATAGCCGCCTCGATCTTCATAGCTGCCCTCGCGTGGCACAGGGTTGTCGAAGTACACATTCAGCCGCAGCAAACGCCGTGGCTCGTCATTGCCTGATGGAAATTCCTGGAACTCTGGCGCACTGCCGATATTGCCTTCGCCGACAAAAAAAGTACTCATCGTGATATCTCCACTGCGGTTGTGAACTGGCGCAATAACCGTTCGGCACTGGCCATTTTGATCGCGCAGGTCGAGGCCTGGCGGTAGAGCGAATGCACCACGCTCATCTGCAGGTTCAGTGCAATGCGATCGCATTCGAAACGGTGCAATCTCTCGCGTACGGCCTGCGGCAGGGCGTTGTTGCAGATCTGGCGTTCCCAGACCGCAACCCCCATACGGGCGAAGTCACGGGTGCGCCAACGCAAAAAGGTGCTGCCTGCGCTGGTGTTCTGCAGCACTAAACGAATGTCCAGCAGCGAGTAAGGGGGCTGTCCGGCTTGCTGCACCACAGCCTCCATTAGGTGACATAACTGCGCCTCGATTTCCCTCGCCAGCTGCGCCAAGTGCTCCAACTCCCCCTTACCCTTAAAAGGTTTTAAAAGGCCTTTTAGGGAGGCTGCGTGTTCGAGCTGTCGATAGGCATCCGGTGTTAACGCTTCGAAGGGCATTGGTTGAGCCGGGATCATCCGATTCATGCTTCGTCCTCCGGCACAATCACTGTCGCAGACGACACTCCGACGTCCTCTGCCAGCGCGTCGGCGTCATGCACTGCCACAGCACCACGGCGAGTGATTGGCGGCGCGAACTGGGAGCGGCGATGACCCTCCAGGATGTCCATTGGGGGCAAACCCATCTTCTCGATGGCCGCAATGGCTCGGGCGTTGTTCGCCGCCATATCATCGCGTGTGACGCCGGCATGCCGATAGCGCTGGGCCTGGCCGAATAGGCTGCGCAACAGATGGGCGCCGTCGTCGATCCAGGCTTCCATGTCGATGCGGCCGATCAAGGCGGTGTGATGGGCCAATAGAGTCTGGCGTACCAGGGTGTCGTAGTCGGTCAGCAGGTAGACCGCGAGAAAGCCCAGCTGGCTGCCGATGTACAACGGCAAGGTGACGGGGTGGATGTTGAGGTTGTCGCCCATGTCGATCTGTGTCGGCAGGTCCTGCCTGATTCGGTCCAGCTGTCGGGTCAATTCCAGCATCCCAGCCTTGGCCTGCATCAGCTTTTCTTCGAGTTGCACCATGGCCCAGTCGGCATAGGGGTCGTCTTGGGCCGCGGTTTGTTTGATTAGGTTGGTGACGCTGATGTAGCCGGCCATGCCCATGATCGAGTGGACGCCTTCGCGTGCGGTTCGACCCTGCCAGATACGGGCGGCATGGTGAGTGTGCAGGGTCAGGGTGATGCTGCTGCGCAATGAACCCAGATTGAGTTGATAGTGATCGGCCACGGTGTTGTCCTCGCATTCGCTTGGACGGGAACGTTGCGACAGATGAGGGGCAAGGGCAGCCAAAAAGCTGAATGCGGTCTGTTCGGTTTGGTTTAAGGGGCTAACTATGAAGACCTCAGTGGATTTGATGCCACTGGCATCAAATCTACTGGCGTCCACCCCGTTTGCCGCGCAGTTGGCGCAGCTCATTCAGGCACGCTTGAGCAAGGGCAGACACGGGTTCGCCCTGTTTTCGAATCGGGCGCAAGGGTGGTTGTGCAGGCGGTTCTGCAATGGGTGGCGGTTCGGCCTGACCTGCCCAAGGATGAAAGTCACCTTTCAGCGCGCGCTGGATCAGGCCCATCAGATACGCCGCTGGCTTGCGGATTCCACCGGCCGCACAGCGTGCCCCCGCTTCGTTGAGCACCGCCTGCCGATCCGCTGGTTTGAGCTTGTTCAGCGCCACGGCGACGGCCTGACGCTCGCTTGGGCTCAGGTGCAGCGCAGCGGGCCAGTGCAGGTTATCCACCGTCGGAGTCGCGCGCGGTACTGTACAAATACTTTCTTTTAATACAGTACAGGCGGCGTTCGGATTCCGAACAGTGCCGGAAACACTGGCGTTCAGCCCCGGTTCGGAATCCGAACGAGGGCCTGCACGATTCCGAACGAGGGCATCTTCCCCCCGTCCGGAATCGAGCAGAGCGGTACCGGTTGCCGGATCCAATCCTTGCTGCGTCCAAATTTCGCCCCAGCTGTCGAGCCGTGTCGGTAATCGACCCTGATCGATATCGGTGTCCTGGCGGATTTCTTCCACAATGTTCTGCGCGACAATGCGCACCGCCTTGGTCGCATGACCGAGGGCATGTCCGACCATCGCCAGGTAATCCTGATCCAGTTCGATGGCTTCGGCGGGGGTTAACGGCTCATCGTGCAGAACGTACAGCGAACCTTGAAGACGTCCGCTGAGCTGATCGCGTCCGCGACTCACCAAACTCAGCCAACGCGTCAACCTGAGCATCGTCAACACCCGAGCAATGGTTTCCCGGGAGGCTGACGCACCGTAGGGCACGCTTGACAGGTAAGGCTGCAAATCCTCATAGCGCGGCGTGACCACGCCCTGGCCTTGCAGCATGAGTCGGAACACTTGCCAGGCATTCCGTTCCAATGGCGTCAATCGACTATCCAACAGCAGCCGACGTGGCACGACTTCGTGAGATTGGCCGCTGAACAGAAAGCCCGCCTGCAGAGCCGGGTTGGAGGGGTGTTCAGTGGTGGGGCGTGCGGGCCAGCGTTCACTCAGCTGCTGGGTGCATTGTTGCAGGACACGCTGCCAGCGACTGGAAGGGGCAGTATTCATGTGTTGTTGCTGTACTGGTCAATCTGCTGCCACACGATGGTCAAGCTGATCTGTTGCTCCTCCGCCAGCATCATCATGGCGTCGAGCTGATCCTCGGTACCGTCCTGAGCCCGCAGTTGGCACCAACGCTGCCATAGCGCGTGTTCCTGGGTTTCGCTCAAATGCTGAGGGCGGCCCTTACGGGTTTCTATCTTGAGCAGGCGTCGACGCAGGGCGGTTTCCGAATGCGCCAGGCCGAAGCACTGATACATGATGGTGCTGCTGGCGCCAAGCTTGAGCGCTCGATTGATCAAGCGCTCGTTCTGCTCGTCGCGCTCGGCTTGTTCGATCAATCGATGCAGCACCGGCGAGTCGATCTTGACCTCTACCCAAGGTACGGTGGCATGGGCCAAACGCGACAGCGTGGTGGGTGGTAAAGATTGCAGCAGGTAGATGTCGTCTTCACTCAGCCCGAGCGCCTTACAGCGTTGCAGGTTACCCAGGCGCAGCTCATGCAGTACCTGAGTCAGCATGGCCTGGTTGAGCACATTGAAGGACAGGTTCATGGCAGTTCCTTCGGTGAGTCATCTTCAGGGGTAAGTGTTAAGTCGATCAGGCGACGGGCCAGGCGGATCAGGCGATATAATTTGATTAACAGACTATCAGGTAGTCGTTCGAGGCCTACGTCCATGACGGGACGGTCTGGTAGCGAAAGTTGATAGATCCCCAGCAACAACTGGCCGAATAGCGCTGACGGCAGTTGCTTACGATCTTCCCAGTTCACGTCGTCTTGAGCGCGCAACAGGGCCAGGAGCAGCAGGTGAACGCCGGCCGCGCGAGGCGTGGCAAGATCAACCCGTTCGATGTCTAGAGCGAAGCCCAAGCCATGCTTCTGATCGATAATGCTCTCAGGATGTCCGGCATAGGCCGCCATTTCCCGAGCCAGCCCGGCAATGGCTAAACGCAGTTGTTCGGGGGTATCGAGTGCTGGTGCGATGATCCAGATGTCGTCGATCGTGCAGGTTTCGACGGTGGGCGCTGCATCGGTGGAAGTCTCGCGGTCAATCTGTTCACGAATCTTTTGAACGCGTGACGGAGGGTTGGCCGCTGAGACGACATCCATTTCAGGCGGTTCTGGCAGTTTCTCGCCCCGTGGTTCGATCAGACTCTCGGTTGACTTGGGACCGGGCTTGGAGGAACGCGGTCCTGTCTCGGCTTCATCAATACCCGGCGGAACACTGTTCTCCGAAGGTTTGGTGACTACAAAGCCAGGTGTAGGAGTGACGCGTTGGGTATCGGTCAGCTCTAAGGCCAACATACGGTAGGACTGTCCGAGTAAACCGCTCATGCGTTCGAGCAGTTCATCCTGGATCTGCTCAAGATCGAAGGATTCGGGATCGGCATCGAAGATGACCAAGGTGCCGAGCCAAAACTCGGCGAACGAAACGGTGACGGGCGGGTAACGGTTCCAGGTTCGTTCTGCCTGGCTACGCAGAGCGATCAGGCGTTCGATCTGAGGCTTACCCAATCCGGCATATAGTGTTTGCGGAATGGCGGGCAGCAAGTGTTCAAGGGTGTCCAACATTCGGCTGATATGCGACTGCGAAATGGGATAGCCGCCAGCGGCAAGACGTCGTGCCAGCTCACGTTGAGAGAGCACAGCTCCCTCTGGTTCGAGCATGGTTTTGAGTTTGGCCACGGCCAGCGCACGTTCGATAAAGGTGAGCTGACCATGCAGATCGCTTTCGGCCAAATGGCCGAGCAGGGCGGTGAGTTCATCGGTCCAGGGGCGGAACAAGCAGTGAATGCGAAAGAACCGCTCCTCGCGGGTTTCCTGCCACAGTTCGCCGAGAATCGCCAAGCGTGTATTGCCTCCGTTACGGATTATGAAATAAGACTCTCCCGGACGGCGGGTAATCGGCGGTGGTTGATCCAGCCCGCGCTCACGGATCGAGGCTTTGATATCGTCATACAGAGGATTACGGATGAAACGCGGGTTGTGTTCGTAGGGCCGCAACTGCTCCAGCGTGACCAACATAGGCGTGTCAGCAAGTGGATCGGACAGCCGCTCCAGTTCCGGCCCTCGAGGGAAATGCTCCTGGTGCAGCTTGTCGGTGATCTCTTCCTGACTGAGCTTCTTCATCGGAACAACCTCAGTTAACGCCGGTTACGCAAATGGTCACCGACCTCGAATTTTACGATCTCGGCAGTTCCCGAACCTTCGAAATGTCGGGAGAGCTCTTCGAGGAGCCAACCCATGGCCGAGCGCCCACCCCGCAGGCGAAACACCACAGTGCAGTACTCCTCGCGGGGTGGGTGCTGTGGGCGAGTGGATGGTTGAGCGATGATGGGAAGCTGATCCAACATCAAAAGACTCCTTGCCAAACGCTGTTGGCATCAATGTCGATAAAAAATGACTTGGCGAGAAATGCCGGCTTGGTATTTCGTCTTATTAAATCTCCGCGCATCCGTTCACCCTAGAGATCGCCTCGCGCCATTCCGGAAACAATTCGATAGCTAGCGATTGCATGGTTTGATGCGCGGATGGAGAGCGTTTTTGATGTGACCGACGCTTCTCGATTCGATGGGCCGGTAACCCAAGAGAAGCAGCGTTGAGATACGCCACTCGGTCAGGAACTATGTTATCTAGTACAGAGATGTTATTAACCTTAGCGAAGCTTTCACGCAGGCCACGGATGATCATTCGGCTGTCTACCCGATTGGCGTTCACTTGGTTAAGTAGTAGCCGCAAGGCTGGCGGTGAAACGCCCAGGTGACTAAACGGTTCGAGCTCACTGAGCAGCTTCAAGGTACCGCGGCGCAGTTCGCGGGCCGCGAGCATTTCCGGAGTGATGGGAGAGAGGGCGAGGTCAGAGGCCAGTAAGGCCATCTCCAGTAGGACGCTGCGTGCGCCCTGTGTATCGATCAACAGCAGGTCATAATGGGGGCGCAATGTGTATAGCAGATTGCGCAGCCGCAGCCGCCCATCTGGGGCATGTAGTAACAATGAGCTCAGTCGGCCTTGATCATCGTTGGATAGGATCAGGTCAAGTCCTACAATCACTGTCTTGGAAATAAACTGCGCAGGGGTTGTTAAGTTGAGCGCGATGAACTCGTACGCACCCACATCAGCCTTCTGACTCAAGGCGTAATAGCTGGAGAGGGTGGGTTGGCTATCCAGATCGAGTAGCAGAACGCGGAGACCCGCATCTGCCAATAGACCGCCAAGGTTGGCAGCTATTGTGGTTTTGCCCACCCCACCTTTGGTGGAGACCACCGAAATCACACGCATTGCATCAGGCCTGCGTATCTAAGCGTTCTACGACCCACTGCTCAATCTCCAGCGAGTCCCAGCCGACAGCACGCATCCCAATGCGTTTAGCCTGAGGAAATTTACCTTCCTTCATCAAGTTGTAGATGTGGGCACGCTTGAAACCGGTTTTACGCTCCACCTCGTCGCGCCGCATGATATGACGTTCGATTTGTTTTGGTGGCGGAGCAACGATGGGGGAGGATTGATGGGACATGGTGGTCACTCCTAGAGCCAGATGGCGTTGGGTGGGAAGTGACCTGGATTCAATACCAGAAAATGCTATCGGTCATTGCAATGCAACGTCGATGATTGCAATGCAATCCTCATGTTTTGGCTTGGGCGAGACTACGTTTTGCGGCTGCAAATTTCTCATCCAACGATCGCTTGCTCAGCCCTGGTACTCCGTCGTAATAAGCGGTTATGGAGTCGACGATCGAAGCCTGACTATCGAATATGGAATGCTTTCTTCCTGTTGAAGACGATCCCAGTATGGTGTTTACCAGCGCTCCAATGACATTCAGGTAGCTCGCTTTACTTTGGTTACTGATCTGCTCTTTGTTTTCGGCAAACATGCGCAGATTTTCGCGCTCCAGCCCAGCTGCTTTTAGCTCATCGATCAGCATTTGGAGATGCTTTTTGGTTGCCTTTAACTGCACCCGCAAGGCGTCCCGATCTGCTTGTAAAATCAAGTAGGTGCTGTAATGGATCGCAACCTGATCGGCTGCAACTGGGCTGAAAAGGAAGGTGGGCCGCTGATCTGGATGGTAGTGAAACATCCACCGCTTTAAGTCCGAATGCCTGACGGTCAGTAGTTTAATATCAACGGGAGTGCCTGGTGCAACCGTAGTTCCCAGAGCTCCGTAAGGTAGTTCGTGGTTTCGAATGGCATCCAGAATTTTTTCTATTTTTATGTGCAAGCAGGGCCATTGTGGAAAGGAATGGATAATCCGGCCTGGGGTCTCCCATTCTGATTCCAGAATCTGAGCCTCATAAGCAATTAAATCGCACCAGCGTATCGCTGCTTCGATGGGACTATAGAACAGCTTTTCGATCGAGCCGAAGCTATTGAGGTCGTACATAAAGGTCGCCTTGTTATCAAAGGGCAGACCCGCTAGGTATTGTCTAAAGATCCAACACTTGACCTAGGCTTCCATGCGGTTGCTGTCCTATTTCCCTGATAGGTTGCAATTTCTGTGGTCCTGATGCTGTTTTTCAGGTGGTTTTGTGGGGCACTGTTCGAAGATTGCCAGGCCGTTCCCTCACAGGGCGGTTTGGACGTCACAAAGCAACACGAACGATTGATACGATACCCGTAATTATTTTTTCACCCGTCAGTAGTCCGTTGTACCGGCTGAAGCACTCATCAACGCCATCCAACGTCATGACAATTATCGAGGCGCTGATTCAGGTGCCGACCTTGTTCGATGTCCAATATCTCGGAGACCATGAGGCCGCACAAAAAACCTTGTATTTGATGATATGTGTTTACCATTCCCGCATGATGTAGGGTTTCCCAGCGATATGCTTCGACCTGAGGCCGCAAAAGGGGCAGCTCTTCTCTAGCGTCCACCAACCGGCACAAGTCATCAAAGAACTGATTGGTGGCCGCGATGGTGGCTACGCCTTGTAGGGGCTCAAGCATGAATCGACCTCCTTCCCGTTGATACCTGACCCAGAGCGGAAAACTGACGAACATGGGGGATTCGCGCTGTCTAGAGTCAAGCCGTGATCTGCTGAAGTTTATCACCCTAATCACTATGCATTTTGGCGTCGCCCTGTCTCTGCCGCGAAGGTCTTTTACTCAAATAGGAAGCAGGGAATTCATAGTAGGTCGCACATTGGCTTTCGAACACATGAGCTTTCCGCTACCAATCGACTCAAACGAATGCTGCTATTTTGAGGCACAGCCCAGCAGGGTTAGTGAATGGCTGTGTAGACAGTATTAGCGGTCGATGAGGTTAAGTTAAGATTCTTCTTCTGATCGATAGCTAGCGTCTTGAAATCAACGATCCAGTACTAAAGTTGCCGGCAGGTCTTGGCAGCCGAGGCCTAAGGCGACAGATGCAGGAGAAAAACGCCATAGCCCCAAAGGAGAAAATGCTTATGGCGGAGAGCCATCAGACCTCAAAGTAGGATCAACCCAATTTAAGCAAGTGGCATCTAAAACGAATTTCGCGCTGTGTCTGCCTATAGGCTGTCACTTGATTATCAAGATTGTATGAAGGATCTATCAATTTTTTATTGAGGGCTGGATATTCAGAGACTTGGGCGATGAATGGCTCATCGGCGTGCAGTAAAAGCTTCGAATGATGGCTTTTGGCCCAGAAAGCCTGAACCTGATGGCTGCCCATGGTTTCGCTAGCTGGCTGCTTGAGGCGACTCAGGTCTTGAGCATAGTGTGCCCGTCTTATCGGCCCGGCTCTATCGTTGATCAGCACTCTGAGTCTGAGAGTTCGTGGCGCAAGCACAGTCCTTCGCCAAGCAACCGCAACGTTTAACATGTGTACGCAGTTGGCTATTGCTTATTTTTTAAATCAATTGGCTGGTGATTTTGGCGAAGTTTTAGTTTCTAGTAAATCAACATCTTGACGAAATATTGAAAAAAGCTCGACCGTTTATTAAAAAACCCGAGCTAATTTTAGAGGCCATGATCATAAAAATATAGGTGTTGTGATGGCCCAAACGTCCAAGTTCGAGCGCTCGCTTATCATAAGCAAGCTTGAGTTGTATGCCGAACGGCTTGCCGAGCTAGCGTATGATCTTAAATGTTCTGGCCAACCCGACAATGCGGCCGAGTTTATGGCCCAGGTGGAGCAGTTGATCAATGTCATTGATCGCCTTATGGCGATAGATAACGATTAGTCGTGTGCGTCCGTCTAACCCACCTTGCGTGATTACACTCGGTCTACCTGAAAGATTTCGCCTCCAATAGCAGTTGAGTACTATAAGGGGTCGCCGATGCTGCCAGCCGCTCGCTCCGTAAAGGAAAGGGGAGAGCATGTTTTTACGAACCATATCGAATTTCTCTTGATGAAAGAGGTTTGGCAAGGCGAGCACCAAATGTCTCCATTTCAAGAGAAATAATGTCTTCAATCTAGAAGCCAAACGGATGGCCAAGGGCCTGTGTGCTTCGTTAGGGACGCGCAATTAACGCAATTAAGAAGTGTCGCCCACCGTTGCACTCGAACTGGTCGCACAGCAGTTGGGTTATAAGGGCTGGAAGGTAGCATCAGCGATGCTTCCGGATGAAAATCCTGACCCCGCTGTTACATTTGACAAATCGACTCCCGTATTGCGAATTTTTGACGAAACTAAGGCCCGCGAGTTATATGTTGATTTTCTGGGCTTCAGCGTCGAGTTTGATCACCGATTCGAAGCGAATCTACCGTTGTATTCAGGGGGCAACAGAAACAGTTTATAGCTCCACTTGTCCGAACAGCAGGGTGATGCCTGTCCAGGATCGACAATATTTATTCCGATGCAAAATATCGAAATTCTACGCAATGAGTTACTTGGCAAACGGTACGGATTTGGTCATCCGGATATTGTTCAGCAGGGAGGGGGGCAGGTTCTGGAGGTTTATGACCCTTTCGGTAATCGGATACGATTCTGCCAAAGTTGATTCGAGCGCCATATCGATCTGATTCGTCTCGGATCCTATAGCTAGCGGAATAGCGCTCACCTAAAACCACCTGCGTGGTTAGGTGGCGCCCACCGATTTGACAACAATTGGCCAATTTCACTCGCTCGCTGCATCGGTAGACGGGGGGAGAAAGACCTTCAAATTTTGCGTCCCAGAATCCATGGTCGAATATGGTTCTCGCGCCAATTATTATCAGTGGGTTGGCCCGCTGCGTATTACCCACATCAGGGACCTTTCCAGCAAATAAGAGAATTCCCTGCTAAGAGTGCTTCATCATGCCTCGGTCTCTGGTCGCCGAAGGGCGCGCCTCAACAAATAACCAGGACGCCTACAAAGAAATGCACCAGGCCCGTATTCACCTCTGCGCTAAAGTGGTGTGAAGAGTTTCCGATCAGTTGCACTAGGGATGGCGTTTCGCCGGAGCATTGCTTCCAATGGGTCCCATCCATGCACTCCTTCGTTGCTGGGCCTCCCTGTGATACATCGGTCTCATCAAAAAATCGACGCGACCGATGCCCGGCTCCGCCTATCACGCATCCAAGAGAACGCATATTGGGGGGGCGCTTGCGATTCAGCGCTTCCGCCTTAGACGTTCTGTTCCTTTTCCTTGTTGGTAATCCGCTCCCCGATGGCGCCCGCGAAAAGCAGGTCATACAACACCGGGATCAACCCTAATGTAACTAAGGTGCCGAGCGCCAAACCGCCAATTAGCGTGATCGCCATGCCTGTCCACAAAGGACCGGCAAACATCATCAACGGGATCAGTCCGACAATGCAGGTCAGTTTGGTCATCAAGATTGGCCGTAGCCGTTCTACTGCTGCCGTCAGTACAGCATCGTGACGGGATTGGCCTTCGGCGACACCCACCTCGATTCGCTCAAGCAGCAGGACCGCGTTGTTCACAATTATCCCTGCCAAGGATAGCAATCCAAATGTGGCCATAAATCCAAACGGATAGCCGGTCACCACCAATGCCAGTGCGGCGCCAATAAGTACAAATGGGATGCTGGCAACGATGATCAGCAGTTTTCGGAACGAGTTGAATTGCCAGACGAACAGTAACAACATCGACAATACGGCAACTGGCATATATTGCACTAACGACTCATTGGCCTCTGCGGACTCCTCCATTTCCCCGCCGATTTCAATATGATATCCAGGTGGCAGTTTAAACTCTGCCACCTTAGGCGCAATCTGCGCGACTAGGGTCGCCGCCGTCAGCCCGGGATTACGGCCTGAGATGGTAATGGTCCGATTTAAATTCCGACGCTGAATCGCAGAGGGCTCTGAACTAAGCGTCACTTGCGCGATAGCCGCCAGCGGAACCGGCGAGCCGTTCGCTTGCGGATAGATCAATGTGCTACCCACGTCTTCAGCTTGGTCACGCTCAGTCATCGACCCACGTAGCATGATTGGCACCGTCGTGTCATCGTCATGGATCTGAGACACCTGTGCGCCTGAGTACCGAGTCTGTAGCGCTTGAGCGACATCGGCGCTGGTCACGCCCGCGCGTCGGGCGCGCACTTGGTCAACCACCACTTCGTAACGTGAGATTCGAGCATCCCAATCGTCCTGCACGTTGACCGTGCCTGGCAGGCCATGCAAAGCCTTAGCTATATGGTCGGCCGCTGCACGTAATACGGTCTCGTCCGGTCCGCTGACGCGATAGACCGCCTTTCCAGATTCGGTGGTGCCAAGGGAAAATCGTTTTGGCTCAGCACGCACTTGCGGGTAGGTCTCAAGCATATGATTGCGCACGCGCGCGATCACCGCATCCATGTCGCTCCCTTGGCGCACACTGATGGTGAAGTAACCGGCGTTCGTGGCAGGCAGCGGTGGATTCAATCCCAGTACGATGCGTGGGCCACCGTCTGAGACGTAGCCGATGCTGTCGACAACTTCCGGATTTACCTGGTCATTCGCTAGCCAGTTGCTGATCTCCTTGACGGTCTGCAGTGTCTGACGAGAATCGCTACCCGGTTCAAGCGTCAATGGCATCTGAAATTGCAGCCGATCTGACTCAGGCAAAAAACTGTAGGGGAGGGACGCGAGTACGGCGACAGCTCCAGTCAGCATCAACAGCATCATGGCAATGAACATCAGTTTATGGAGCATGAGCGCTTGGATAACACGGCGATAGCCCCGATACAGTTTTGAATCGTAGGCGGCCTCCTTATTGCCCGCTGGGGCATGAGCCTTGGCAAAGTAAAGGCATAACAAGGGGGTTACCGTCAGGCTCAATACCCATGATCCCAGCAGCGTTACGGCGAGCACGATCGGAAGTGATCTCAAGTACTCGTTTGTGCTGGTCTGGCCAAGGAAAAAAGGTGAAAACGCCAACACAATAACCAACGATGAAGTCAACAGTGGAATGGCTAGCGTGCGCCCCGCCTCTATGCAGGCGGAGCGTCTCTCCTCTCCGGCCTGAAGACGTCGTTCGATGTCTTCGGCAATCACTATGCCATTATCCACCAGAAGTCCCAGTGCGATGATGATCGCTGCGATGGACACCGTTTGAAGTTCGACCTTCAGCGCGCTCATGACAATCAGTGAGCCGAGAATGGTCAGCGGCACGATTGCCCCCACCACAAGCCCAGTGCGCCAGCCCAGAAACAACATCACCACCGCCATCACAATAATGACTGTCTCGGCCATCACGCTGTTCATCTTGCCCATTTCGCGCTCAACCACGTCGGCCTGGAAGGTCACGATATGTTGGGCAAAACCGGCCGGCAGTTGCTTGGCGATTTCGTTCAATCGTTGGCGTAATTGAAGGCCGAAAGCGGCGATGTTCTGGCCGGATGCCATCGAAACGGCAAGTACCACGGCCGGTTGTCCTTCATAAATTGCCGCCGTTTCCGGCGGGTCGGCTGGCATCAAGCGAATGTCTGCCAATTCACCCAACGCCACAATTGTTGTGTCATTTCCCCTCGGGACGGAGATTAGAAATCGACGCAGGTCGTCCAGAGTTCGCATCTCTCCGGTAGTCATCACGGTGAAAGCCGATCCGGAAACAGAGGGCAGTCCGCCAGGCGTCACAACGTTTTGAGTACGCAGTTGCTCCAGTACAGCGTTGGGACCCAGCCCGAGGCCAGCAAGGCGCTGGCGGTCAAATTCGAGGTAGATGCGTTCTTCTTGTAAACCGTATATAGAGACACGTTCAACGCCTGGTAAAGCGTAGAGCTGCTCACGAGTATTTTTAAGTTGCTCGCGTATTTCGCTCATACTAAAACCGGGCGCGGTGACTGCGACGGACGCTACGGCCACGCGGCCGAAATCATCATCGACAAACGGCCCGAGGCTGCCCTGCGGGTATCCTGCAGCTGCCTCGTTCGCCTTAGCGCGTACACGCTGCCACAGCGCGCTAAGGTCTTTGACCTGATCGTAGGCCGTGATCTGAATCATTGCGCTTCCGGGGCGCACGGTTGTGATGATCTTTTTGATGCCCGCCAGTTCACGTAACTTTTCTTCGGTCGGTCTGGCTAGCAAATTTTCTATGCGCTCTGCCGGCATACCCGGAAAGTAAATTGCAACAAGCGCGTCACGAATGGTGATCGTTGGCTCCTCTTGGGAGGGGAACCGCAGGAACGTTAGTACGCCGCCTATCAAAATCAGAAGTGCGGTAAATAAGGTCAGGCGGCTGGCGCCGAGTGCGCTTCGCGTCAGGTTCATAAGGCTTTGTCTCGGCCAATGTGTGTGGCGGGTTGATACAGACGTACCTCCTGACCATCAACCAGGAATGCGGCGCCTGCGACCACGACGGTTTCGCCGACGGCAAGGCCGTCATGTACAAGTACTCGACCGTTTTCCACCGTTTCTGGGGTGACCTCGCGACGGCTGACTTTTGCGGTCCCTGAGTCATACACAAAGACACTCGCTTGTTTGCTCTGTGTTTGTGGGATAAGTGCTGTCACCGGTACAGAGGGCGATCGTGCTTGCGCTGTTGGCAATGTAATTAGTACTGCCTCGCCGCTGCGCAGCTCGCTGTTAGCATCGACGGGACGAAAGATGGCTTGTACCAGCGCGCCATTTTCCAGGCGACTGGATAGGCTTTCCAATCGGATGGAGACGATTCGCGTGGGGTTTGCATTTGTATAGGCTGACGCGACATCCCCAGGCTTAAGTTTAGTGACCAATGCCGCGGGAAGCATTCCGACGACTTCAGCCTTCTCGGCGCCCTCAATCTGAAGCACGCTTTGTCCCGCTGTCACGTCTACGAAGGGCTGAACTGAACGAGCGACGATGCGTCCATTAAATGGCGACACAATGGCGCTGGTGCGCACGGCTCGACTGGCCATTGCTTCTGTTGCCTTTGCGCTGTCCAACTGCTCGTTGGCGCTCAGGTAGGCTGCACGAGCAGCAGCGAGCGTAGCGGGTGAGATCACGCGATCATCAAACAATGCTTGTTGCTGGCGAAAATTCAGCTCTCGTTCAGCTTTTTGCGCTTTTGCAGCGCTCACATCCGCACGGGCCTGTTGTAGTTTGAGTTGTGCCGGCTCTGGATCCAGCCGTGCGAGTGTTTGTCCGCGCCGAACCGTATCGCCGACATCCACGGCAATGGAAGCTATACGGCCTGAACCTTCAAAGCTCAGATCAGCGCGTTGTTCAATCCGGACCCGACCCGTAATAGGGAGGCGATTGCCATCGCTATCCCGCACGGTTTCAACCTTCACCGAACGAGGCGGGGGTTGTGGGGGCGGTGTTGAACGACCGCACCCAGCAATTAGACTTAACATCATTATTAAAGGTACAAGAGGCGCACGAGGGGCATGGATCACGACATGTATTCCCGATATTTATAGTTGAGCGGCTGCCGTCTAGCAGGGTCAGAACGTATAACTGATGGAGGTAACGGCGCTCACAGCTCCTTTGCGTTCGATCAGAGGGCTGTCCTCAACTTTTCCGCCCAATTCCGATGCGGTTACCAGCACATACGTTGACCAGTTTTCGTCAAATTTATGAGTCCAGTTCGCGTTCAGAGCGTACTGATTCAGGCCGCCCCCAGGGGTAAATGCGGTAAACCTCGATTGCTGAGATTGCTGACCAGTTACGCCGAAATAGGCCTGGTTGTAGCGATGATCGGCAGCTCGGACGTCAAGCCCAAGCACAATGATGTCTCTGGACTGGTTCAATACCGTCGCTTCTAGCCCGGCGCGATAGCGTGTTCCCCTTTCTCCACCATCCAGCGCAAATTCGGCTTCGCCATTGACCGAGAGCCATGGCGTCACTTGCTGACTTAGATACAGAATACTGGTTGCTGTGCTGTTGACTTCGCCCATGCCTGAGAGTCGGTTAGACCCAGGCCTGAAGTCGTTATTGCGATCATCCCTGCCAGCGTCGTAGAAAAATGACTGACTGATGTAGAAGCCGGAAGACGACTGCCACTGCAAGCCTAACCCTCGGTAGGTATCAACAAAAAAAATGCCGCGGCTTAGCGAGAGCACCGGAACCGGCACACTCCGGTAATCCTTTGAGCCCATGTAGCGGGGCCCACCGGCAACACCTACACCGATGCTAGCTTGAGTTTCGCCACCAAAGATGCTGTCGGTAATTGAGGGCGTTTCAGCCTGCACTTGAAGCGCCAACGGCAAGGACATGACCGAACCGTAGAATATGTGGGCAGCAGAGCGTCTTAATGCGTGCGCAGAAAGTTTTTTCATGATTTTTTTCCTAACGTTGCTGGAGCGTTCATGGTTACGCCATAGAAGGCGTGGAAAAGGGCGATACGATTAAGGGCTAAGTCCCGTTGCGCGAAAATACCGTCGATGCGGGTTTGGTGGAGCCGAAGGCGTGCCGACAATAGCCGCGGTTGGTCCTCCCATCCCGCTTCGAAGCGCGCAGTCGCTCGCCGAACACGTTCATCCTCTGTGATCCCCAGTCCACGCTCGCTACGTACTCGTTCAATCAGCGCGGTGCGGGCAATGAGCGCATCGGATACTTCTCGGAACGCTGATTGCACGGTTCTTTCGTAGTCGGCCACTGCCGCTTCTTTACGTAGCTGTGCCAGATCGAGATTGGCGCTGTTACGGCCATGATTGAAAATGGGCAGCGTGATTTGAGGAATGAAGGTCCAAACGCGGCCACCTGAATCGAACAGGTTTCCCAGACCATCGCTGGCAGTACCCAATGAGGTACTCAACGTAATTGATGGAAAGAACGCGGCTCTGGCTGCGCCGATGTCAGCATTGGAGGCCCGCAGTTGCTCCTCCGCCTGAAGGATGTCGGGACGTTCCAGCAGTACCTCAGAGTGCAACGAATTCATCCAGTCGAGCGACTCATTGGGATTGGCCAACTCCTCGACCTTTCCCGCGGGGGGCGCGCCGGCGTAGCCAGTCAGCAACTGCAGCGCATTTCGTGCGCCAGCCGCGTCGGTTTGAGCCTGCTGCATGCTTGCGTGTGAGTGTTCGGTGTCGCTGCGTTGCAGGTTCACTTCATCTTCAGATAACGTCCCAACGTCTCGTTGGCGTTCGGCGAGATTGAGTAGGGTCAGCGTATCGAGATATGCGTTTCGCAGTTGTTGTGCTTGAGCCGCAGCTGCGCGATCAATGACATAAGCACGTAGAACTTCTGAAATCAGAGCACCGCGAAACGCGCGTTGTCCTTGAGCGCTGGCCAGATACCGATGCCTGGATGCGTCGGAAAGGCTGCGAACCCGGCCGAAGAAATCCAGCTCGAAATCCGATGTACCAATGGTCGCAGCACTCAATTTCTGTCCGTAGCGCGCATCGAGGCTGGGATCATCGAATTTCTGACGGAAGCGTTGGACTGAGGCACTCACGCTGGGAAGCTGTTGTGCGCGATCAATGCGATTTAGCGCGCGTGCTTGTTCGACCTGGAGCGTTGCGACTTTAAAGTCACGATTGTTAGCCAAAGCACGTTCGACGAGCGGGACGAGATCATCGCTTGTCGAAAACGCCTTAAGAAAAAGGCGTTCCTGCGTAGAGAGCGGTTCCGATCTTCCTTCCGAAACCTTCGAGGTGGGAACCGTCGAAGTATCAAATTTTGCAGGAATCGATGCTTCAGGTCGCTGGTACGTTGGTGCCAGTGAACAAGCAGATAGACTGATGACTACGGGGAGCAGAACCCCGAATACCAGCGTCCCACTGCGTCGGAAGAAACTGGTCTGATTCTCTGTTGGTAAGAAAGTAGCCATCAACTCAACCATTCGCTGTTATCTTGGAAACAGATGGTTGCATATGACTTTCAAGAATCGTTGCGGAAATTATCAAGGTTTCATCAAGAGGCTATTATGGTAGGCAAAAAGGTGCTGGTGGTTGAGGACGACGCCTTAAGTGCAAACACGCTCGAGGCATATCTTCGTCGTGACGGATTTGAAGTGGCTATCGCCGAGGATGGCGAGCGCGGTGTAGAAATGCATGCCCGTTGGAGACCGGATTTGGTCCTGCTGGATGTGATGCTGCCTAAACTTAGTGGTACGGAAGTTCTTTCAATCATTCGCCGTTTGGGAAACACACCGGTAATTATGGTGACTGCGATTGGTGACGAGCCAGAAAAATTAGGGGCACTTCGTTACGGTGCAGATGACTATGTTGTTAAACCTTATAATCCTAAGGAGGTGGTTGCCAGGGTAGTTGCAGTTCTTCGTAGAACAGATGCCGGTGTCCTTGCGCCAAAAAATCAACTTCGCGATGGTTCTCTACTGGTTGATCTCCAAACATTTACCGCGCATGTAGAAGGAGGGAAAATGGGTGGCGAATTGTTGGATCTCACTCCGACTGAATTTAATTTATTAGCAACCTTGCTCCGCGCCCCATTCAAAGCATTTACGCGCAATGAGTTGTTAGAGGCGTGTTTGCCTGAAAGTGGAGCTTTAGATCGCGTTATAGACACTCATATTCACAATCTCCGCAAGAAATTGGAGGTGAATGGTATAACTGATGTGTTGGTCACCGTCCGAGCCGTCGGTTATCGGTTTCGGAGGGCACAATGAAACTCCCTTTTTCGCGTAAAACTCGCTCAACACTTTGGTACTGGGTTTGCCTACGCATGAGCTTGCTTGCACTAGGTGTGGTTTTCAGTATTACATTTGGCATGTGGCTACGATTTGCGATTTGGGACTACACCACGACTCAGCAGATCCCTGCGTCGGTAAGGCCCGAACTCGAAGAGCTTCGCGCAGATCCAAATTACAATCAAGCTCGATTGTGGGAGCTATTTCAACGTTATTATGACGTAGGAGACTTTCTCCCGGGTATGGCAAACCGTGATTGGTGGTGGCTTGCACTATTTGTCATGGTCTCAATACCGGTCGTGATTTTAGGTGGCCTATTGGCTTCTCGGCCATTGTCTCAACAATTTTCAGATGTTGCCCGTGCTGCCCGGAAAGTTGCACAGGGGGACTTTTCGGTGCGGGCGCCAAGTGTCCCTGGTGCTCCCGCCGAGCTTAGAAAACTGGCGAAAGACTTCAACAGGATGACTGCGAAGCTTGAGCAGTATGAGCGCGAGGTTCGTGTGTCCAGTGCGGTGCTCGCCCATGAGCTTAGAACTCCGCTCAATGCGGCGATGGGGCGCGTGCAAGGCATGCTGGACGAGGTGTTCCCCAGTGATCCTCAACAGCTAATGCTGGTCAAAGGTCAGCTTGACCAGTTGAATCGACTAGTGGGTGATTTGCATTTGTTGTCTCTGGCCCGGGCTGGTCAGTTAGCGATGGAGAAATACCAGTTTTCCGTGAATGAGCTGATTTCTGAGCGCCTTGAATGGGCTGCGCCTCAGATTGTCGCTGCGGGTGTCGTGGTGCAGGTTAATGCTGTACGTGAATTCACGCTGATGGCTGATCGAGATAGGATTGGCCAGGCGTTGTCGATTCTGATTGACAACTTGCTGCGCTATGCCGCTCAAGGTAGACATTGCGAAGTGACAGCAAGTCAGTTTGACGGTGCTTTTTTCTTGGTTGTCGCCGATAGAGGCCCTGGAGTGAAGGAGGACCAGCTATCACGCATGTTCGACCGTTTTTGGCGAGCTGAAAGTTCTCGCGCTCGGCCTTGGGGCGGTACGGGGTTGGGGTTGTCAATTGCCTCGGCGATTTGTGAGGCTCATGGCGGTAATATCAGTGCGTCCAACCGCGATGGTGGGGGCTTGGCTATTCAAATATCAATCCCTGCGCTTAATTGAGAACCTCCACACGGTAATCGTGGCGATCGTCGCGCACTGCCTTAGTGAGTATTGCTAAATCTTGATAAAATCTTGATATTTTCTGAATCGTTTATTGAAAAGCGCAGTGTAGCCTTGCTCTGTGCTTTTCAAATTAGACCATCGCTCCCCGTTTACTGACCGCTTGTGGGTTCCTGGTTAAGAATCTTCGAGTGTTCTATACGTTTACGTAGTTACTCAGTAAGAGTGGATGGTGTGTCGAACCCACGTTTAGGAAAACTTACATGCAGCAAAATTCTGACTGGATTATCTGTGAGCATTGCGATTCAGTTTTCGAATATGTAATGCTGGAATCTGGTCAGACAGCGTTTTGCACACGGTGCAAGGGAGTGCTTCAACAGGGATCTACATTTACGATTGAACAGTTGTTTGCGATCTCTATCGCCAGTGCGCTTTTGTTCGTCTTTGCTAATGTATTTTCTGTCATAGATGTGAGTTTTCAGGGGGTGGGTAATCAGGCAACATTGTGGTCTTCGGTTTGGGCATTAGCGCAAGGCGAAGTTACCCCGATCGCTTTTGTGGCTGGATTATGCATTATTTTGGCTCCGGGTCTGCAGATTGCTTTATTGTGCTGGTTGCTTGGATTTGCTAACCGACATCGACGTGCGCCCGGTTTCGAGCGCTGCATGCGTCTGCTAGTGGACTTAAAACCTTGGAGCATGCTCGAGGTATGTTTGCTGGGTATTCTAGTCGCGCTTATTAAACTGAATGGGTTGTTAGATGTTCGGCCAGGATTGGGGCTGTTGGCGTTAGTTTTACTTTGCGTTGTCAGTATTGTTGTAACCAATAAAAGCATTGAGCAGTTATGGGGCGAGGCGCGTTACGTATGATGGCCCGACGTCCTCCAAATGCCTCAGAGTTACAGTTGGTTCTTTGTCATACCTGTAAAAAGACATGCTCCATTCTCGTGAACATTTGTGATCGTTGTGGAGCACAACTTCACCACCGTAAGCCCAATAGCCTTATTCGAACGTGGGCGCTGCTCCTCACGGGCATGATTTTTTATCTGCCGGCTAATTTAATGCCGGTTATGCGTACTGATATTCTAGGTCATGGTCGTGATAGCACCATCATGGGTGGTGTGATCGAACTGTGGAAAAGTGGTGCTTGGGACATCGCGTTATTGATATTTGTAGCCAGTGTAGTAGTGCCGTGCATGAAGTTTCTTATTATGTTCCTGCTACTGACAAGCACTCAGCGCCGCAGCCGATGGCGCACATTAGAGCGATCCAGTCTCTATCGCATTGTTGAACGCATTGGCTATTGGTCCATGCTCGATGTGCTGGTCGTCGCGGTGCTGGCTGCACTTGTACAATTTCAGTTGTTGAGCAATATCGAACCCAGAATAGGGATCGTTTTTTTTGGCCTCGTGGTGGTCTTCACCATGCTGGCTTCTATGAGTTTTGATCCCCGACTTATTTGGGATTCTGAGGTAGAAAATGTCTGATCAACTGAGTGTCGGTGCTAACCAAGAGCCTGAAAGACCTCGTGTAAAAGATCGAAGCAAGGGCTTCTCACTGGTTTGGTTGCTTCCTATAGTTGCTGCATTGATCGGCGTATCGATGGCTGCGCATAACCTTCTGTCAGAGGGACCAGAAATCCAAGTCAGTTTTTCAAGTGCCGAAGGTCTCGTGGCGGGAAAAACTCAGGTGAAATACAAAAATGTAGTCATCGGCCAAGTCGCTAATATTTCTTTGAGCGATGATCGTGATCACGCTGTGGCGACTGTTCAATTAGAACGTTCCGCTAAAGCGTTTACAGCTCAGAATTCGCGTTTTTGGGTTGTTCGACCCCGCGTCGGTGCACAGGGTATTTCGGGCATCGACACGCTTATGTCGGGCGCCTTTATTGGCGCAGATCCCGGTGAATCAAGTGAAACCAAGGTAGCTTTCAAGGGGTTGGAAAGTCCGCCGCCAATAACCTATGGGCAGAAAGGGACGCGTTTTACATTGAACGCTGACGATCTTGGCTCGCTTGACGTCGGTTCTCCGGTTTACTACAGGCGCATCGAAGTCGGGCAGGTTGTCTCTTACCAGCTGTCTGTTGATGGCAAAGGTGTCGAAATCGAAATTTTCATTAACGCGCCAAATGATAAATTTATCACCTCTGGAACTCGATTCTGGAATGCCAGTGGGGTAGACGTGAGTTTTGGCGCAGAAGGGCTGAAGGTTAATACCCAGTCTGTGGCGTCCATCGTATCGGGCGGTATTGCTTTTATGGAGCCGCCCTATGGGGCCGATGCTAAAAATACTGAAGAGCATAGCGCCTTTCCATTATTTAAAGACCAAGCAACTGCTTTGGCTCCGCCAGATGGTGAGCCCTTCTTCATTCGAATGCATTTCGATCAGTCAATGCGCGGTTTAGCGGTAAATGCGCCTGTCGAATTCCTAGGCGTGAACATTGGGAAGGTTGTGTCCACCGATCTGGACTTCAACCCGTCAACCAATAGCTTCGCGGTTATGGTTGGCGCGGTTATTTACCCCCAACGCTTAGGCCAGGCTTATGACCAAATACTTACTGCGTATGGTACAGGTGAAGATGAAGACGGTAAAAAGTCAGCACAGTTAATATCAACATTCGTCAAAGAGGGGCTGCGCGCTCAAGTCCGAACAGCAAACTTGTTGACGGGCCAACTTTATATTGCACTTGATTTCGTCCCAAATGCTCAGCCCGTACATTTTAATTTAGCCGCTCGTCCTATGGAAATGCCAACAGTTCCTGGCAGTTTAGACAAACTGCAGGACCAGGTTCAGCGTATCGTGGAAAAAATCAGTAAAGTTCCGTTCGAGCAGATTGCAGGTAACTTCAATAACAACTTAGTAGAAATGCGTAAGACGTTGCAGCAGGTTAATGGACAGGTACTGCCGCAAATGCGTGATGCGTTAGGCCAGACACAAAAAACGCTGACCATAGTCAACGAGAGTTTTGCTGAGGACTCCCCACAGCGCCAGCAGTTTGGTCAGGTGATGGATGAAGTACAACGTTCTGCACGATCAGTGCGTGTGCTTAGCGATTTGCTGAGCCGACACCCAGAAGCGTTGATTCGCGGCAGAGTGAAGGATGGGCAACCTGACGGTATTCGCTCAAGCAATTCCTCTTCACCCGCTCTATCTTCGGAGTCTTCTGAGTGAAAATAGGTTTTTATGTCCTTGTAGCGTGCCTAACCCTGACTGCTTGCAGCTCTGCGCCCACGCATTATTACACGCTGATGCCTGCTACGGATTCACTTATCACCCCAACAGTGGTGCCGTTTCAGTATGAGCTGACGACCGTTAACGTACCGGCTCAAGTTGATCAGCCTCAGATAGTTGTTCGTCAAGGAGAGAGTGGCGTTCAGATACTGGAGACAGAACGCTGGGCCTCCCCTTTGTCAGATGAGGTGAGATCTGCGCTACGGCATCACCTAAGACTGCAGATGGGGCGGGCGGACAGTGCGGGTGTCGCTCGCGACTCAGGTTTGCAAAATGCGTCTATACAGGTCGACATACGTCGTCTCGAGATGGTTCCAGGGCACTATGCTTTGATTGAGGCAATTTGGAGCCTGAGAAATACTAGGGGAGCTGGTCCACGCAGAAGCTTGAGCTGCACATCAGTGATTCGTCAGGAGGCGACCGCTGAAATGAGCGCGTTGGTTTTGGCGCATCAACAATTGATAAGGGAGCTCAGCGTCCGCATTGTTCAGACGGTGATACCTTGGATGGCAAGCTCGGACTACGCTTGCCCAAATTAAATCAAGGATTTCTACAAACTCTGGCTGTGCGGCGGCTACAGCCTAATTAGCTAACGAGGAAACCGAATGAAACAGTGGATATGGCTTCTTATGGCGATAGTACTTGAGGTTGTGGCGACGCTCTCACTCCGCGCTGCAGTGGATAATCCTCAGTGGATCGTGGTCGTTATTTGCGGCTATGTGGGGGCGTTTGTAGCGCTTTCCATGGTGCTGCGAGAAGGCATGGCTATTGGCGTCGCCTATGGTATCTGGGCCGCTTGCGGAGTGGCGTTTACCGCCGTGGTGGCACACATTTTGTTCAGCGATCCCCTTACTTGGATTATGGGACTAGGCATCGTTTGCATCATCGCTGGCGTCTGGCTAGTTGAAGCGGGATCTGTCGCATCTCATCGCAAAGTGGAGGAATGACAATGAGTTGGATCTACTTGATTGGTGCCATTTTGTTCGAAGTCGCAGGCACGCTCTCAATGCGTGCTTCAGATGGTTTTCGCCGTAAAGTATGGATTTTGCCAGTTCTGGCTTCCTATTTAATTGCGTTTTCATTGCTCAGTTTGACTCTTGCTGAAGGGTTGAGTGTCGGAGTCGCTTATGGGATATGGTCTGCCTGTGGTGTGGCCCTGACTGCAATTGTTGCGAACTATCTTTTTAAAGATCCACTTACTAAATTAATGGGGTTGGGTATTGTCTTAATCGTTGGTGGGGTTTTGCTAATTAAACTAGGCGCTCAGCAGGCTGGTTGATTGTGTCATGCTCGCAGTTAATGCTGGTCAAGGGGATGGTAGGATAATTTTTCACTAGTACTACGCATCTCGGAATCTCCCCTGGCGGTATTTTTATAGAAAAATCTTAAGTGATGGAAGAGTTAAATATCTGAAATTAAGGGGTGTGGGTATGAAAAGAGTCATCATGGCAATACTTCTGTTTTTTTTTTCCTCTGCCTCGCAGGCCGTTGAGCTGTCCTCGTCTGTTGGTTCGACAAGTCAGGGCGGCCTGACTGGTCGCGCTGGTCTGAGCGTGAATTGGGGCAGTTCATGGTTGCAGAGTCGAATAGGGAAACTTACAGGATATTGGGATTTTGGTTACACCTTTTGGGAGGCTGGTAGAAAAGCTGGTGCTAGACATTCCTTATCTTTTGCTCCCGTTTTCGTCTACGAATTCGGTACCTCTCACATCAAACCTTTCATAGAGTTGGGGGTGGGTTTAGCCGTTTTCTCCGGAGGAAATGCAGGTGATAGGGCTATGGGGTCCGCTTTAACTTTGAGGATCGTCTAGGTGCTGGCTTGAAAATCGGTGAGACTCAAAAAGTAGGTGTTCGAGCAATACATTACTCAAATGCTGGGATAAAAGAACCGAATGATGGGATTGAGTCTTTTTCTTTATTCTATAGTCGCGCTTTTTAGTGCGCCTCTGCAAATGCTTTGAAGTTATGCTGATCAGACTGCTGGCTAAATTTCTAACGTCTGATATCTGAAGTTTTAGATATAATCTTTTGCACAGTGATTGTTGTTTCGGCATGTTTAATGCGAGGCGCGCGATCGCGCTGTATCCTATTTTTTTACGAGCGTTGGTTTTATGTGTTCGCGCTATTTTTGCGCGAGACCAGGTGTTTCAATCATTAAGGGCTAATATATGAATGCTTCAAAAAGTGCGTGGCGTGCAAGTTTGGTATGTGGGTCTTCGCATAAAGCCTCAGATAAAATCCATTATTTTGGGAGAGGCTGTTTTTTGATCGCGGCGGTTTTCGGTATTAGTGCGTGTGCCTCGCATACTCCACTAAAATCTGACCAGGCGACGTCTTATCAGGGCTTGGCAGCAAGTGGTGAAAACGAGATGTCGATTCCTCCCCAGCCTGTCGATTTTGGTCGGTATAGAGTGGCCGTTATAGAGTCGGTGCAGGTTGCTCCTGCCGTTGCCAAGGAAGTATCTCCTGAGGTCTGCACAGAAATTTCAGACGTGCTGCGTGATGATGTTAATGCGCAGATGCGAAAGAAGTTTGATTTGAAGGGTGACCCTACTACTGAGCCGGTTCTTCGTATAAAAATTCGTATTACACGAATTACAGAGGCATCTCCTGTGATCAATACTGTAACTTCCTTGGCCATAGGACCGCTACTGAACGGCGCCTTGGCTGTCGAATTGGAGGCGTTAGATGGCAACACTGGGGAGCAAAAGGCAATGTTGTTGTGGGCAGGCTCGGGAGGACTTAAGGAGTTCTTTGGGAACTATAGCCGTACCTCCCACGCACGTACGCTCGCTGGACGCTTCGCCGTTGATGCTACAGCGTTCATCTCTCCGTTGAGTAAACGCTGACGCTGAGCCGATTAGGCGGTGAATTAATAATTAATGGGGAAAGGTGGCGTGTGATAAACGTTTTCAATGATGATGTAAATGCTGGTGGCCTCACACGAGTTACTAGCAGGATGGCTGCTAGTGATATTAACAACACAGATGCAGCTAAGTTACAGCTCTCTAATGTAGCAGCTGCAAGAGGTGCAAACAGTTCAGAAGTTGATAAAGAAACGAGTAGGGGGGAGGGTAACTCTGGCGCTGCATCATCTGATATAATGTCGCAATTGAAACGTCAGATAGCTCAGCTTCAAAAGCAGCTCCAGCAAGAACAACAACAGCTACAAAAAATTCAATCCAGCCAACAGGCTGCCGAGTTGAAAGCGGCCGCCGTTGGCGCTGTTCAGACTCAGATATCAAGCACGTCAGCAGCGTTACAGACTGTAATGGCTGCATTGTTGCAAGCTGTAAAAGGCGCTGGGAGTGAAAATTCTGGCAATATGGTTAACGTCACTGCATAAGAGAACGGCCACTCTCATTAGAGAGTGGCTTTTTTACGGTGGCCCTTGTTGCTTTTGGTAACCTAGCTCGCTGCTAATGCTAAAGCTGCAATCCAATAATAATTCTCGATATTGCGTTTCAATCCCGTCGGGATCCATTACTGCATCGGGCCCAGACAGATTAATAGCGGCCACTACTTTCCCGCTATAATCTTTGATTGATGCTGCAATAGCTGTCGAATAATCGGACCGATGCAGTACCCAGCCTCGTGCTCTGTCTTCGGCAATCAAGCTTTGTAATTCCACTAGTGTACGGGGTGCTGGGTTCGGATAGTCGTCCAGACGGATGTGTTGATAAAGTTGTCCTAGCTCTATTTCGCCAAGTGAGGTTAGAAGCATACGACCCATTGCGGTACAGTGGCACGCAATGCGCGTGCCCACAGGAATATTCACCGAGAGCCGCTGGGCGGCGAAGGCCCGATATAGATAGACGCTGTCACTTTGCTCACGAATGCTTAGATGGCAGGACAAAGATGTGCGATCACGCAGCTCGTTTAAGTGCGGCATCGCCACTTCGACTATATCGCGGCTGGCCAGGTAACTGAAACCATCGCTGATGACGCGAGCGCCGAGTTCGTATTGAGTGTTGTGTTTGTTCAGATAACCCATTTTGGTCAGAGTGAATAGGATGCGGTATACCGCCGAAGTGCTGACCCCCAGCCGCTCAGCGATTTCCTGAATGCTTAGGATGCGTGTGCCGGCGTTGAACATGCCCAGCACACTGAGCCCACGGGTAAGAGCGGGGACACTGTAGTCGGTGTCATTGTCGGGCGTTTCGGCCATTTTCATCCGGGCGTCTCCTTGATAATAGCCCTAGTACTGCCCGTAGCGGTCCGGCTTGCCGGCAGTGAGGCTTTTGAAACCGCTGCCGCCGATAAGCTGTGCTGATAAAGGAGTTGAGTTCACTGGAGTGCTTCAATCTCCAACACCTGCCCATCGAACTCGGTAACGGCATCCATCACTGCGTCCTTGAAATACGCCAGCGACGCCCGGTCGAAGAGGATCTGGAACGCCGGTTGGTCTTTCGCTCCCAGGTTGATCACGATCACGTTGATGCGGGCCGCCGAGGTCTGCGCGACAGCGCCCGGCGGAAAGGCAGCGGGGCGCAGGTCGACGCCACAGAGTTTGGCCATGACTTCGGCAATGCATACGCCACTCAAGTGCAGCCAGGCGTGACTGTCTTCCCGGGGCAATAGGTAGTTGGCGCTGTGATCCAGCTCCCAGCGCGCTTCCTCATCGGCGATGCGTTCGCCACGGTCCTGAAGACTGCCGAGAATCAGGTACTCAGTCTGCGACAGGCGTGCCACATGGCTGCCATCGGCCTGAGTGACCGCCCGGTTTGGCTCATCCGGCAGGTTAAAACCTCGCGCCTGCAAGTAATCGGCGCTTTGTTGACCGCGAAAGCCGACCCTCGGTACTTCGGTCAGATCGACCAGCACGCATTGTTGTAAAGCGCCGAGCTGAAGCGGAGCGGGTTCGATGTATGTTTCTGTGTTGAGGCTCGACATGTCAGAGCTCCTGGCGCTGGTTTTCAGGATCGAAGAAAGGCAGTTTCACCACCGTGGCCTGGACGATCACGCCGCCCTCCACCCGAATCGGAATCTGCTGCCCTGGCTGGCTCTGATCGAACGCGGCATAGGCCAGGCCGATGATCGTGTCCAGGGATTGCGAGTACTCGCAGGAGGTCACGTTGCCGCTGATGTCCGGACCGCGGAGCACCAGATGGCCTTCCAGCGGTTGCGGGCTGGTCTTGGGCAGCGTGAAACCCACCAGTTTGCGTTTCTGCGGCTGGGCTTCGAGGATGTCCACCGAGCGGCGTCCGACGAAGAACGGCTTGGTCCGGCTCACCGCCCAACCCATGTCGATCTCTCCGGGATGGGTCATGCCGTCGGTGTCCTGACTGATGATCACGTGGCCTTTTTCCAGGCGTAGCAAGCGTTGGGTCTCGACGCCGAACGGGCGGATATCCAAAGCCTTGCCGGCTTCCATCAAAGCGTCCCACAGCTTCAGCGCATGGCGCGCGGGAAGGTGAATTTCATAGCCCAGTTCGCCGACGAAACCGACTCGTAGCAAGCGCGCCTTGATTCCCGCCACCGTGCCCTGACGCACGCCCAGATAAGGGAAGCCTTCAGCGGACAGGTCCAGGTCCTGGCATACCTTTTCCAGCACTTTGCGCGAATCCGGCCCAGCCACGTTGACCGCCGAAATCGCCGCCGTGACGTTGGCGATGTCCACATCCAGCCGCCACTGTGCGTTCCACTTGAGCATCTGCTGATAAATGCGATCAACGCCGCTGGTGGTGGCGGTGACGTAAAAATGGTGCTCGCCGAAGCGTGCGCACACACCGTCGTCGATCACCGCGCCCTGTTCGTTGGTCATTAGCGCATAACGGGAGCGACCAATCGGTTGCTTGAGGAAGGCGAAGGTGTACATACGGTTGAGCAGTTCGGCGGCATCCGGGCCGCGCACGTCCAGACCGCCCAACGTCGAGACATCGATGATGCCGACCTTGTTGCGCACGTGCAGCGCTTCAGCCTGCATGCACGCGTCGCGCTCGCTGGCCTTGCCGTAATACGCGGGACGCTGCCAGATGCCGGCAGGCATCATCTTCGCCCCGGCCTCCACATGCCGTTTGTGCATTGGCGTCTGGCGGTACGGATCGAACGCCCGCCCTGCGACATGGGCGAGTTTCTCGGCTTCAAAAGGCGGACGTGCCGTGGTGACGCCGGTTTCGCTGACGCTGCGTTGCGTCGAGGCGGCAACCAGCCGTGCGGTTGGCAGCGCCGAATGACGCCCTTGGGACGGGCCCATGCCGACCGTGGAGTAGCGCTTGACCAGCTGGATGTCGCGGTAGCCGATTTTGGTGGCATTCACTATGTCACGCACCTGCAGGTCTTCATCGAAGTCGACGAAGTCCTTGCCCTTGGGGTGTGGGAAGATCGGCCATGGGAAGTTCACCTGCGCTTCCGGGCGCATCGCCAGCGGCCTGGCAGCGAGTTCCAAATTCAGCGCCATGACGATATTGGCTGCAGCGTGAATTGCATCGGCCAGCACGTTGTCCAACGCGTGATAACCGTGGGCCGAGCCTGCAACGGTGAGGTTTTTCGGTAGACCGCTGAGGGTGAATTCCGCCAGTTGGTCATCGTAGGCCAGCTTGCCACCCGCCTGGCACAACAACTGATAGACCGGCATGTAGCCGCCGGACATGCACAGCAGATCGCAACCCAGAACCAGACCGCTGCTGGCCACCTGGCCTTGTCCGGTGATCTTGCGAATGTCAGCGCCGCTGACGTGGCGCATCCCTTTTTCGTGCAGCGCCTCAAACACGGTGCTGCCCAAGTGACAGACCACGCCGCGCTTTTCCAGCGCCAGTAGCAGGCTGCGGTCGGCGGGGTTGCTGCGCATGTCCACGAGCGCTACCACGTCAACGCCCTGATCGTGCAAGTCCATCGCCGCCAGGTAGCCGTCGTCGTTGCCCGTCAACACCACCGCGCGTTTGCCCGGCTTGACCGCGTACAGCTTCATCAGGCGTTGCGCGGCGCTGGTCAACATGACGCCGGGCAAGTCGTTGTTGCGGAAGATCACCGGCTGATCGAACGAGCCGCTGGCGATCAGGCATTGCGTAGCCCGCACTTTGTACATGCGCTTGCCCTGAATCACCGGCAGGTAGTTGTCAGTGAACCAGGCGTTGCAGGTGGCTTTTTTCAGCACGCGAATGTTGGCGTGGCCTTCGACGGCGCTGACCAGTTCACGACGCAGGGTTTCGGCGCGGGTGCCTTCGAGGTCGAAGCGGGCGTACGTCAGCGAGCCGCCGAGGACCGGCTGTTGCTCGATCAGCAGCACCTTGGCGCCCGCGTTGGCGGCAGTCAGGGCGGCCTGAAGACCGGCCGGGCCTGCGCCGATCACGGCCAGGTCCGCGAACAGATAGGCTTTGTCGTAATACTCGGGCTGGAATTTCAGGTCGAGCACGCCCAGGCCGGCCTTCTTGCGAATGATCGGCTCCCAGAGTTTCCACGCGCCCTTGGGCTTGTAGAACGAGCGGTAATAAAAGCCCACCGGCATGAACTTGGAGAACTTGCCGAGGTAAGCGTCCTTGTCGTTGTCCAGCGAGCCGTTGAAGTTCTGCCCGGTGACCTGCACGCCGTTTTCCAGCAAGTGACTGTCGGCCAGCACGTTGGGCTCGCTTGGCAGCTGCACCAACGTGTTGGCGTCTTGCCCGGCCATGGTCAGGGGGCCGCGTGGGCGGTGGTATTTGAACGAGCGAGACAGCAGAAAGCGGCCGTTGGCAAGCAGGGCGCTGGCGATGGTGTCGCCGGCAAAGCCCTGATACGGATTGCCATCGAAACTGAAATCGAGTGGCTGATTACGGTCAATCAGCAGCCCCATGGGGGCGGGAAGGCGGCTCATCGGGTGGTCTCCCTGGGGGCAACAGCGGTGAATTCCACGCGGGCGTTGAACAGTTCTTTCGGGTCGAAGGTGCGCAGGATTTCGTCGCTGCCGGTGTGGCGCTCGGCCAGAAACCAATAGCTGGAGGGGTTGTGCATCCACCATTCGCGCACCACGCCCAGAGTGTCTTCGCTGTTGAACACGTAATCGGCCCACTCGGCGTCGCTGCAGGTCTGAGGATCGGGCATCTGCTTGAACTCGCCGCCGTAGGTGAATTCGCTGATATTGCGCGGCCCGTTGAGCGGGCAAGTCATGACTTTCATGTGTCTCTCCTGGCTCAAGGGCGGTCAGTGACTGGCCGCTGTGGCGCCCATTTCGTTGACTTGCTGGAAGGTCGAAAAACGCTCCAGACCGAAGGGTTTGATCAGCTCCGGCACCTTGCCGCCGCTGGCCACGAGCTCAGCCATGGTCTTTCCGCAGATCGGCGTGGCCTTGAAGCCCCACGTGCCCCAGCCCGCATCGAGGTAGTAATTCTTCACCGGCGACAGGCCCATGATCGGGCTGTAATCCGGGGTCATGTCGGTGATCCCGGCCCACTGACGCATGAGCTTGGCGTTGGCCAGGAACGGGAACATCTCGATGGCGTGGGCCAGCAGGCTTTCTTTCAGATCCAGCGTGGAGCGGGTGTTGAACAGCGGGTAGGGATCGGAACCGCCGCCGAAGACCACTTCGCCACGGCTGGTCTGCTGCACGTAGCAGTGCAGGGCAGAGGAACTCACCAGCGGATCGAGGAATGGCTTGAACGGCTGGGTCACCATGGCTTGCAGCGGGAAGGTCTGGATCGGCGAGCGAATCCCGGCCTTCTTCATCAGTTGCGAACTCATCCCCGCGACGGCCTGAACCGCGCAGCCGCACTGGATCGTGCCGCGATTGGTTTTGACCGCCGTGATGGTGCCGTTTTCGATGACCAGTTCCTGCACTTCGGTTAGCTGGTGAATCTCCACGCCGTGCTTGGCCGCCTGCTTGGCGTAACCCCAGGCCACGGCATCGTGGCGCGCCGTTGCGCCGTCGATGTGCCACAGCCCGGCGAGCACCGGAATGTGCCCCGGATCTAGATTGAGTGAAGGCACCAGTTCGCGGATCTGCTGGCGGTCGATCATCTCGGTGCGCCCGCCAAAGTGCTTGTTGACTTCGGCGCGCTGACGAAAGGAGCGCACGGTGGCGTCGGTATGGGCGAGGGTCAACTGGCCGCGGTGCGAGTACATGATGTTGAAGTCGAACTCGTTGGACAGGCCTTCGAACATGCGCACGGATTCAGCGTAGAAACGCACCCCTTCGCTGGTCAGGTAGTTGGAGCGGATCACCGCGGTGTTGCGCGCCGTGTTGCCGCCACCCAGGTAGCCTTTTTCCAGCACCGCGATGTTGGTGATGCCGTGGTATTTCGACAGGTAGTAGGCCGTTGCCAGGCCATGGCCGCCGCCGCCGATGATCACCACGTCGTAGGAGGACTTCAGCTCCCTGGGCGCCGGCAGATCGACCTCGACCGGGTATTCCGAGCTGAGCCCGTATTTCAAGAGATTGAAAGGCATACGGCCTCCGAGGGGCTGCTTGGCATTTGGGACGTGTGTGCGTGCGCCTGCTGAACAGCAGCGGTCACCGTGTTTTTCATCAAAAAAGCGATGGTCATCGGGCCGACACCACCGGGCACCGGGGTGATCGCGGAAACCTGGGGCAGGGCGCTGTCGAAATCGACGTCACCCACCAGGCGGCTGCGGCCCTCTTCTTCAATACGGTTGATGCCGACGTCGATGACCACCGCGCCGGGCTTGAGCCAGCTGGCGTCGATCATGCGTGGGCGGCCGACTGCGGCGACGACGATGTCGGCCTGACGGCACAGGGCCTTGGCGTCGAGGCTGCGCGAATGCACCACGGTCACCGAGCAATGGGCCTTGAGCAGCAGGGCGGCCATGGGTTTGCCGACGATGTTCGAGCGGCCGATGACCACTGCGTGCTTGCCGCTCAGATCACCGCAGGCGTCTTCGAGCAACTGCATGCAACCGCTGGGCGTGCAGGGCGTCAGCACGTCCCGGCCCTGACTCAGGCCGCCGACGTTTTCGCTGTGAAAACCGTCGACGTCCTTGCCCGGCGCAATGGCCTGCAGAGCGCGGGTTTCTTCGATGTGTGCAGGCAGCGGCAACTGCAGGAGGATGCCGTTGACGCCGTCGTCTGCGTTCAATTCGGCGATCAGCTCAAGCAGCTGCGCTTGGGAGGTGTCGCCGCTCAAGCGGTACTCCAGCGAGCGGATCCCGGCCTCTTCAGCGCGCAGGATCTTGTTGCGCACGTAGACCTGACTGGCCGGGTCCTCACCCACCAGAATCACTGCCAGCGCAGGCTCGATGCCTTTGAGTTTCAGTTTCTGCACGTCGGCTTTTACGTGGGCTAGTACGCGGGCGGCTGCGGCTTTGCCATCGATTATTTTGGAAGTACTCACCGGAAGATCACCGTTCTGTCCTTGTTGAGGAAAACCCGGTGCTCCAGGTGGTATTTCACCGCCTTCGACAGGGCAACGGTTTCGGTGTCACGACCTGTGGCGACGAGATCATCCGGCAGGTACACGTGATCCACGCGCTGCACTTCCTGCTCGATGATCGGGCCTTCGTCCAGGTCGCTGGTGACGTAATGGGCTGTGGCGCCGATCAGCTTGACGCCACGCTCGTAAGCCTGGTGATAAGGCTTGGCGCCTTTGAACCCAGGGAGAAACGAGTGGTGAATGTTGATGGCCCGGCCCGACAGTTGCTTGCACAGGTCATCGGAGAGGATTTGCATGTAGCGGGCGAGGACCACCAGATCGGTGCCGGTTTCGTCGACCACTCTCATCAGCGCCGCTTCCTGCTGGGCCTTGGTGTCTTTGGTCACCGGCAGGTAGATGAAACGAATGCCTTCGCGCTCGGCCATGGGACGCAGGTCGAGGTGGTTGGAAACGATGGCGGTGATGGTCATGTCCATCTCACCCTTGTGGTAGCGGTAGAGTAGGTCTGTGAGGCAGTGATCGAACTTGCTCACCATGAGCAGTACACGCATGGGCTCGCGGGTGTCGTGCAGTTCCCACTGCATATCGAACGCCTTAGCCACGTCTTCGAAACCGGCCTTGAGCTGAGTGATGTCGCCGGCGTGACCATCGTTGAAACGGAACACCGCGCGCATGAAAAATTTGCCGCTGAATTCGTCGTCGAACTGCGCCATTTCACCGATGTAGCAGCTGTTGCCCGCCAGGTAAGAGGTGACCGCCGCAACGATGCCGGAGGTCGCCGGACAGCTGATCTTGAGAATGAAATGGTTCTTTTCGTGTTGCATGGCATGTCCTCTGGAAGATGGCGGCAGTTCAGCAAACGGCTAACGATCAGCGCGAAAAATTCAGGGGTGAACGAAGATTTCATTGATGAATAAAAATTCCTATCAGGAATTAAATATTCTCGAAGGCTGTTTTATAGGCGAAAGGAAATGACGCGTCCAGAGGTTTATGGAAACTTTTTTAACTGGTGGGAAATATTTGGTGGGTTGAGAACGGTAGGAGCGCGCTGGCCCGCAGGCGGCTCAAGCGTTGCGTACTTCTTATTCGCCCTGCGCACCGTAATTCATGATCGACAGCAACCGGATCGGCACTTTCACCAGCTCTTCCGGACCGTGAGGAATGTCGCCGTCGAAGGTCAGGCTGTCGCCCGCTTCCATGTGGTACAGCTGATTGCCATGGCGATACACCAGCTCGCCTTCCAGCAAATGCAGAAACTCAGTGCCGGGGTGGGAGAAGGTCGGGAATTCTTCGCTGGCGTCGTCCATGGTCACCATGTAGGCCTCGAAACTCTTCTTCGGCCCGCGGGTGTGGTTGAGCAGGTGGTAAGTGTGGCCTTTATCGGTGCCGCGTCGCACCACTTCCAGTCCTTCGTCATGCTTGACCAGCAGGGCGCTGCTGCCTTGCTGGTCGTACTGGCTGAACAGCTTGGACATGGGCATGCCGAGCACGTCGCACAGGCGGCTCAGGTTATCCAGACTGGTTGAGACCTGAGCGTTCTCGATTTTACTCAACATGCCCTGGCTGATTCCTGCGATGCGCGCAACATCGGACAGTTTCAATTCCTGAGCTTGCCGCTGGCGCTTGATTTGAATACCCAGATATTGCTCAAGCTTCAACTTCGGTTGTTGTTCTACTGGCGTATTCATCGACTGTGCACGGTTTCCGTTCAGTAATTTTAAATTCGCACCAGGAATGTGCGACTTGGGCTCTGACTGCTCTTTCTGCGACAGCATTATTCCCCTAATGAAAACGAGTTTCCCATATATAGAGGGGAAATTCCCCTTTATCAGCCTTCGTTGCGCGAGTTGCCAAGTTGGCAAGCTGCTTGCATTCCTGATGAGAAAATAAGTTTCCTGATTGGAATAAATCCCATCGGGCAACAAAACTCTCATGCGTCGTTTTTCACCAGGAGTGAATGAACATGTTGCCACCCGATACACAACGGCTGATCGAGGAGCACGGCATCAAGTACGTGCTGGCCCAGTTCGTCGATATCCATGGATCGTCCAAGACCAAATCGGTGCCGATATCGGGTCTGGAAATGGTCGCTGAAGATGGTGCCGGTTTCGCCGGGTTTGCCATCTGCGGCATGGGCATGGAACCTCACGGGCCGGACTTTATGGCCAAAGGCGACCTGTCGTCCCTGACTCCGGTGCCATGGCAGCCTGGCTACGGCCGGGTGGTCTGCATTGGTCACGTCGAAGGCAAGCCATGGCCGTACGACAGTCGTTACGTGCTGCAGAAGCAGGTCGAGCGACTTAGTGATCGTGGCTGGACCCTCAACACCGGCCTGGAGCCGGAATTCAGCCTGTTCCAGCGTGATGCCGGGGGCAAACTGCAACTGGTGGATGCCAGCGATAACCTCGACAAGCCTTGCTACGACTACAAGGGTCTGTCGCGCTCCCGGGCGTTTCTGGAGCGCCTCACTGAGGCGTTGCAGCCGGTGGGGTTCGACATCTATCAAATCGACCACGAAGACGCCAACGGCCAGTTCGAGATCAATTACACCTACAGCGATGCGATGGAGTCGGCAGACCGTTTCACCTTCTTCCGTATGGCCGCCGGCGAGATCGCCAATGACATGGGCATGATCTGTTCGTTCATGCCCAAGCCGGATCCGAAGCGCGCCGGTAACGGCATGCACTTCCACCTGTCCATCGCCAGCGCCAGCAACAAGAACCTGTTCCACGACGCCAGTGACCCGAGCGGCATGGGCCTGTCGAAAATGGCCTATCACTTTGCCGCCGGTCTGCTTGCTCATGGCCCTGCGCTGTGTGCCTTCGCGGCGCCGACGGTCAACTCCTACAAACGCCTGGTGGTCGGCAATTCGTTGTCCGGCGCGACCTGGGCGCCAGCCTTTATCGCCTTCGGCGCCAACAACCGTTCGGCCATGGTTCGCGTGCCTTACGGCCGCCTGGAGTTCCGTCTGCCGGACGCCGGTTGCAACCCCTATCTGGTCAGCGCAGCGATCATCGCCGCAGGCCTGGACGGCATCGACCGCCAGTTGGAAATCGACCACGTCTGCAACGAGAACCTCTACAAATTGAGCCTCGAAGAAATCGCCGCACGCGGCATCAAGACCCTGCCGCAGTCGCTCAAGGAAGCCTGCGACGCACTGGAAGCCGACCCGTTGTTTGCCGAGGTCATGGGCAATGAAATTGTCGGCGAATTCATCAAGCTCAAGCGCATGGAGTGGGTGGAATACAGCCGCCATGTGAGTGATTGGGAAGTGAAGCGTTACACCGAATTCTTCTAATCCGTTTTTAACCAATTCGTTTTTCGACGCCCTGCGAATGGTTAGGGCGTCTTCTGCCTAGGAGTTATGAATATGTGTGGAATCGTGGGGCTTTATCTCAAGAACCCGGCGCTGGAATCCCAGCTCGGCAAACTGTTCGAGCCGATGCTCGAAGCCATGACCGACCGTGGTCCGGACAGCGCAGGGTTTGCTATCTACGGCGATGAAGTGGGCGATGGCTGGGTCAAGCTGACCTTGCAGGCGACCACTGAACACTACGATTTCAAGGCGCTGATCGCAGCGCTGGAAGGCAAGCTCGGTGCGTCGCTGGACTGGTTCCAGAACGCCAGCGCCATCGTCCTGAAGATCAAGGCTGAAGAAGCCGCCGTGCGCGCCGCACTGGGCGAACTGGCGCCGACCGTGCGCATCATGAGCGCGGGCAAGAGCATCGAAATCCTCAAGGGAATGGGCCTGCCGAAAGAGATTTCCGAGCGCTTTGGCCTGGGCAGCATGAAAGGCAGCCACATCATCGGCCACACCCGCATGGCCACTGAAAGTGCCGTGACGATGGAAGGCAGCCATCCGTTTTCCACGGGTGCCGACCTGTGTCTGGTGCACAACGGCTCGTTGTCCAACCACTTCCGTCTGCGTCAGGAACTGCGCCGCGAAGGGATCAATTTCGACACCGAGAACGACACCGAAGTCGCCGCCGGTTACCTGGCCTGGCGCCTGCAGCAGGGCGACTCACTGAAGACTGCGCTGGACAGCTCGCTGGAAGCACTGGATGGCTTCTTTACCTTCGCCATCGGCACGCGCAACGGTTTTGCGGTGATCCGCGATCCGATCGCCTGTAAGCCAGCGATCCTCGCCGAGACCGACGACTATGTCGCCATGGCCTCCGAATACCAAGCGCTGTCGAGCCTGCCGGGCATCGAGAAAGCCAAAGTCTGGGAACCCGTTCCCGCCACCATGTACATCTGGGAACGCGAGTCGGCTTAAGGAGCATGCACATGAAAACCATCGATCTTTCCACTGCCAGCGTGCGCGACCTCAACCAGGCGCTGCACGATCAAGTCAAGCATCTCGAAGAGCGCGAATGGGTCGTGACCCACCCCAACGGCGCCCATAACTTGGCCGTCGGCGTCAACGAAGCAGTGTCCATCGATATTCAGGGGCACGCCGGCTACTACTGCGCCGGGATGAACCAGAAAGCCTCAGTCACCGTGCATGGCAACGTCGGCGTGGGTTGCGCCGAAAATATGATGTCAGGCTATGTGCGCGTCAAAGGCAGCGCTTCGCAAGCGGCAGGCGCCACGGCCCACGGCGGTCTGCTGGTGATCGAAGGCGATGCCGGTGCCCGTTGCGGGATTTCCATGAAGGGTATCGACATCGTGGTCGGCGGCAGTATCGGCCACATGAGCTGCTTCATGGGGCAGGCCGGCCGGCTGGTGGTCTGCGGCGATGCGGGCGATGCGCTGGGCGACTCGCTGTACGAGACCCGCATCTACGTCAAAGGCAAGGTCGAGTCGCTGGGTTCGGACTGCATCGCCAAGGAGATGCGCGCCGAGCACATCGAAGAGCTGCAAGCGCTGCTCAATCGCGCCGGTTTCAACGAGAAGGCTTCGGACTTCAAGCGCTATGGCTCGGCCCGCCAGTTGTACAACTTCAAAGTCGATAACGCCTCCGCGTACTGATTCAGGAGCAAGAACATGAGCGAGTCCAATACTCCAAAAGCCCCACCCGTCCTGCGCGAGTCGGCCACTTTCGATCGCCTGACCATCCAGGAAATCCAGCGTGCCGCGGAAACCGGCATCTATGACATTCGCGGCGGCGGCACCAAGCGCAAGCTGCCGCATTTCGACGATCTGCTGCTGCTCGGCGCTAGCGTTTCCCGCTACCCTCTGGAAGGCTACCGCGAGAAGTGCGGCACTGACGTGATTCTTGGCAACCGCTTCGCCAAAAAGCCGATTCACCTGAAGATTCCGGTGACCATCGCGGGTATGAGTTTCGGTGCACTGTCGGCCAATGCCAAGGAGGCCTTGGGCCGTGGTGCGACGATTGCCGGGACCAGCACCACCACCGGCGACGGCGGCATGACCCCGGAAGAGCGCGGTCAGTCTCAGCATCTAGTGTATCAGTACCTGCCGTCCCGTTACGGCATGAACCCGGACGACCTGCGCAAGGCGGATGCCATCGAGATCGTGCTGGGGCAGGGGGCCAAACCGGGTGGCGGCGGCATGCTGCTGGGCATGAAGGTGACTGAGCGCGTAGCGGGGATGCGTACGCTGCCCATCGGCGTCGATCAGCGTTCAGCCTGCCGTCACCCGGACTGGACCGGCCCGGACGACCTGGCGATCAAGATCGCCGAGATCCGCGAGATTACCGATTGGGAAAAACCGATCTACGTGAAGATCGGCGCGAGTCGCCCTTACTACGACGTCAAGCTGGCCGTCAAGGCGGGTGCTGATGTGATCGTGCTCGATGGCATGCAAGGCGGTACGGCGGCGACGCAGGAAGTGTTCATCGAACACGTGGGCATTCCAATTCTGCCGGCCATTCCGCAAGCCGTTCAGGCGCTGCAAGAGATGGGCATGCATCGCAAGGTGCAGTTGATTGTCTCGGGCGGCATTCGCAACGGTGCCGACGTGGCCAAAGCCATGGCATTGGGCGCTGATGCCGTGGCGATTGGCACGGCGGCGTTAATCGCCCTGGGCGACAACCATCCGCGTCTGGACGAAGAGCTGAAGAAGATCGGATCTGCGGCGGGTTTCTATGACGACTGGCAAAACGGTCGCGATCCGGCGGGTATCACCACTCAGGATCCGGAGTTGTCGAAACGTCTGGACCCGGTGGAGGGCGGTCGCCGACTGGCCAACTATTTGCGTGTGCTTGTCCTCGAAGCACAAACCATGGCCCGCGCCTGCGGCAAGTCGCACCTGCACAACCTCGATCCCGAGGATCTGGTGGCCCTGACCGTTGAATCAGCGGCCATGGCCCGTGTGCCACTGGCAGGGACTTCGTGGATTCCGGGGCAGGGGTACTGAAACCAACGCACCGGCTGCGGACTTCTGCCGATATTGGCTGACACCGCACCGCTCCCGTAGCCGTCTGGCTTGCCGGCGGAGGCGATTTCAAAATTGCCACCGCCGGCAAGCCAGACGGCTACGGGATTTGTGCCTGGCGCTAAACAACTTATAGGAGTCGGCTTGCTGGCGATGCGGTTGGCCTGCGCCGCATAAGGTGAATGACACTGCGCAAACGCCAGCAAGCGGGCTCCTACAGGATCTTTGTACGGCGCGGATGCGCGTCACGATTGCAGATTTCTGTTGCCTCGCTTAATCCATTCAAAGAGGCCAAACAGGCCCGAGGCTTCATCACATCGCTTTTCTGCCAGACACTTTCCATTCATTGCAGGAGCTTCGACAATGGTTAACCGTCTTCCCGGCAAATCCCTTCTCTTGTCTCTCTTTACGTTCGGGGCGCTCGGCGCCTGTATTCCTCTGGCCCAAGCCGCTGACGCTCCGACCCTCAACACTGGCAGTACCGCGTGGATGATCACGGCGGCGGTGCTGGTGCTGTTCATGTGTCTGCCGGGCCTTGCGCTGTTTTACGGCGGTCTGGTGCGGGCCAAGAACATGCTGTCGCTATTTACTCAATGCTTCGGCATTGCCGGGCTGGTTGGTGTGTTGTGGGTGATATACGGCTACAGCATGGTGGTCGACACTACTAACATGGTCGAAGGCCAGGTCAGCTTCAACAGCTTCGTCGGCGGCTTGAGTCGCGCATTTTTGGCGGGCATGACACCTGAAAGCCTGGTGGGCGATATCCCCGAAGGCGTGTTCGTGACCTTCCAGATGACTTTCGCCATCATCACCCCGGCGCTCATTGCTGGTGCCTTCGCCGAGCGCATGAAGTTCTCGGCGGCGCTACTGTTCATGGCCGTATGGTTCACCCTGGTGTACGCGCCCGTGGCGCACATGGTTTGGGGCGGGGCGGGCGCGCTGATGCATAACTGGGGGGTGCTGGATTTCGCTGGCGGCACCGCTGTGCACATCAACGCAGGCGTGGCGGCGCTGGCGGCGTGCCTGATACTGGGCAAACGCAAGGGCTATGCAAACGCGCCGATGCCTGCGCATAACCTAAGCCTGACCATGGCGGGTGCAGCGATGCTATGGGTAGGTTGGTTTGGTTTCAACATCGGCTCGGGCGGTGGCTTGAATGGTCTGTCCGGGATCGTCATGCTCAACACGCAACTGGGCGCCTGTGCAGGAATTCTCGGCTGGATGTTCACCGAGTGGTTCAAGGTCGGCAAACCCAGTGCGTTGGGTCTGGCCAGTGGTGCTTTGGCGGGTCTGGTCGGTATCACCCCTGCATGTGCGTACGTCGGTGTGGGCGGCGCGTTGGCGATTGGCTTGCTGTGCGGCATATTCTGCTACCTAAGTGTGACCGTGCTGAAAAAACGTTTCGGCTACGATGACAGCCTCGACGTATTCGGCCTGCATGGTATCGGCGGCATGATCGGCGCAGTGCTGACGGGCGTGTTCTGCGTGCCGTCGCTGGGAGGTCTCGTGGAAGGCGTGACTTTGGGTGGTCAGGTCGTCGCGCAAATCAAAGGCGTGCTGTTCACCACTGTGTACTGCTTTGCAGTGAGCTGGATCATCCTCAAGGTGATCAAGGCCGTAATCGGTCTGCGCGCTGACGAACATGTGGAGGAGATGGGGCTGGATCTGGCTGAGCACAATGAGCGTGCTTACAACCACTAGCTTTTGCGAAACATGACGAGTCTTTTGTGTGCGTTTACAGCCTAGTTGTTATCCCAGCTCGGCACTATGACCCGCGACCAAACACTGCTTGAGAAATTGAATCAAAAGTTCTCCAAAATCAAGCACGTGAAGTTTGCCAATTCGCAGCGAGCACATATATTTCGAGCAGGTCAGCCTGCTCGATGACCTTATCATTACCGATATCAGGGCACTTGGAGTAGAGGGTACAAACCGGGGACATCGTTTACATTTCTAACCGGGGACATGGTTTACAGGTTAATACGCATGATCAGGAGGTAACTGATCATGCCCTGGAACCAAGAGTCCCCCATGAACCAACGAATCAAGCTGGTTGCTGACTGGCTTTCGGGTAATTTCACGAAAAGCCAGCTGGCCCGCCGCTTCGGTGTCAGTCGACCGACCGTAGACAAATGGATTTCTCGGCATAACGGCGATTTGAAGTCGTTAGCCGAGGTTTCTCGGCGACCTCATAACAGCCCAAACAAGACCGACGATGAGATCTTGGCTCGCGTAGTGGCCATGAAGGAGGCTCACGATAAATGGGGCCCAAAGAAGCTCATCGAGCTATTGCGAATTGAAGATCCCTCTATCGATTGGCCGTCTCCCAGTACAGCCGGCCAATGGCTTGACCGGCTTGGGCTGGTCAATAAGCGGCGATTCAAGCGTCGGCACGGCACTTCCCATATTGAAATGCGAGAAGCCAATGACCCCAACAAAACCTGGTGCGCTGACTACAAAGGGCAATTCAAGATGCTCAACGCGCAGATGTGCTTCCCGCTGACCGTGACAGACCATGCATCCCGTTTGATTCTGGCTTGCAGGGCTCACCCTAAAATCAAGACCCAACCTGTAAAGCAGACCTTTGAGCGGCTTTTTCAGGAGTACGGCATGCCGGAAGTCATTCGCTCTGACAACGGCGTCCCCTTCGCTTCTCCTGGTCTGGCCAGAATGTCCACGCTGGCCGTTTGGTGGATCCGTTTAGGTATTTATCCCGAGCGAACCATGCCAGGAAGGCCCGCCCAGAATGGTCGCCACGAACGAATGCACCGCAGCCTGAAACTTGAGCTACCGCTAGGGACTGGATGAGTACTTAGCGACCCCGCAGCTGCTGATCTCGCCTCGTGGTGAGATCTGCGGAATGCTTGAGCCTCAACTACAGGCGCTAGGACGCACCCGAAATGTCATTGCCACATTGGCGAGGTTTTCAACGCTGCCGCTGGTGCTCAAAGAGACCCCCATCCTGTGCAACGTACCTTCCACCACAGCACACTTCCTGGCCGACCATTTCGGACTGGCCATAAGCGCTCTGCCGTTCAACTCCTCCCGATTCAATATCGGGATAGCGTGGCAGCATGTGTTGAATCAGGATCCGTTCACTCGATGGTTCACATCACTTGTGAGCGAGCTGATGATGGAGCTAAGGGAACAATCACAAGCCAATCAGGCCCCAGCGCAAACACGCTGAGGCCGCGTCCGGGGCCTATTTCTTGAACATGTAGCTCTTGGTGTTGGTGAACCCAGCCAGACCTTCCTGGCCGTTCTCAACGCCCATCCCGGATAGCTTGTGTCCACCAAACGGAATGTCAATGCCGTGGATGTGGATCTCGTTGACCCACACTGTCCCGGTTTCCATTCGCTTGGCGACCGCGATCGCGGCAGCGCGATCGCCACCCCATACAGAACCTGCAAGGCCGTAAGGGCTAGCGTTGACCCGAGCAATTACATCTTCCACATCGTCAAACGCAATGACGGGCAGAATGGGGCCAAACGGCTCCTCCTGCACAATGCGGCTATTCTCGGGCGGGTTGTCCACAACGGTAATCGGAACAAAATTGCCGGCCAGGCTCTGGTCAATAACACCGCCTAGCGGAACGTTGTAGCCCTGCTTGCGGGTATCCTCGAACAGGTCAATCAACTTTTCGTACTGCATACGGTTCTGGATCGGGCCCAGGTCAGTTGACTGATCCATCCCGTCACCCACCTTGACCGTCTTGGCGTACTCCACAAAGGCTGCTGTAAAAGCCGCATGAATGCTGGAGTGCACGTAAAGCCGCTTCACGGCAATGCACCACTGCCCAGAGTTGCCAAACGCTGCCCAGAACAAGGGTTTGACGATCGATGGCCAGTCAGCATCGGCCAGTACCACAGCTGCATCGTTGCCGCCCAGCTCCAATGTGATGCGCTTAAGATTGGAGGCGCCGCTGGCCATTACTTTCTTGCCTGTCGCGGTGCTGCCGGTAAAGCTGATCTTGGCGATAGCGGGGTGTTCTGTGATGATCTGTCCGAGTTCATTGCCCCCGGACAGCACACTGAGCACGCCTGGCGGCAACACAGACTGGGCGATCTCACCAAAGAACAGGGAGGTGAGAGGCGTGTAGGGCGACGGCTTCATCACCATGGTGTTGCCGGTGATCAGGCATGGCGCCACTTTCCACAAGCCAAGAAGCACTGGGAAGTTCCAAGGAGTGATCGCACCCACCACGCCCAATGGCGTGTGGTGAACTTCGACGACGTGCTCCGCCGTATCTTCGATCACCTGGACTGGAATTTCGCGCTTTGCCACTTCCCGAACCCAGTAGATCGCAGCTTCCACCTCTGACTTTGCCTGACTGTGCTTGGGCTTACCCTGTTCCAGTGTCAGCAAGGTAATCAGCTCATCCTGGCGGGCTTCGAGCGCGTCAGCGTATCGCAGGATGTAATCCGATCGGGTCTGCCAAGACAGAGCAGACCAGCTCTTGAACGCCTGAGCCGCAGCCTGGATGGCCTCTTCAAGCTGCTGAGCAGAAGCCTGGGGCGCCTGAGCGATGACCTTATTGTTAGCAGGGTTCAAGACGTCGAAGGAGCGGTCAGCGTCGACCAGCTTCCCATTAATGGATAGGTGGAAAACCGACGGCAATCCAGCCGCTTGGAGCAGATCCAACGAATGAGCAGTATTCATTATGCAATCCTTCTTATTATCTTCGAATGAGTAGACACATCCTCAAGGCTTCAGGATGGGCTTGAGCACGACACCGCTTTCGGAGTCGGCTACGGCCTGATTGATGTCTTCAAGATCGTAGTACTTCACTAATTGATCAAATGGGAAACGGCCGGCGCGCCATAGCTCAATCAGCTGCGGGATGAACACGTGAGGAACGCTATCGCCCTCGATGATGCCCCGCACGCTTCGACCGAAAAGCAGCGTGTTCATGTCCAGCGATACCTCGGCGCCCAGTGGAGCAGCTCCCACAAGCCCGCACACGCCCGGAATCGACAGGCAGTCGACCGCTTGGCGAAGCACTTTAGGGCTGGAGGTGCATTCAAGGCTGTATTGAACGCCGCCATCAGTGATCTCGCGGATGCGATCAAGCGCGTTGGTAGTGCCTGCATTGATGATGTGGGTAGCACCCAGTTCAAGTGCCAGCTCCAGGCGGCTATCATTCATGTCAATGGCGATGATGGTAGTGCAGCCGACGGCTTTGGCCGCCATAACGGCTGCAAGTCCTACCGAACCCGCTCCGAACACGGCAATGCTGCTACCAACGCCCGGTTTGAGCGCATTCATCACAGCTCCAGCACCCGTCTGGATGCCACAACCCAGCGGGCCCATCAGCTCCAGAGGGACATCCTGGGCGATCTTGATCGCATTGCGCTCTGATACCAGCGCATGTGTGCCGAATGAGGACTGATTGAAGAAACATCCACAGACAGTACCGCCATCCCCGCCTTTATAAGGGCTGGTCCCATCGGGCCGATAGCCGCCGAAATTCTGTTCGTAGAACTGAGAGCAATACCCGGGCAAGCCCTTCAAGCAGTTCCCACAGTGGCCGCAGCTGGCATAGCTCAGAACCACATGGTCGCCGGGTTTGAGGGTTTTCACCTCAGAACCTACCGCTTCCACAACCCCGGATCCTTCATGCCCTAACACGAGAGGAAGTGGGACAGGGTAGCCCTGATCTCTGACCACCATATCGGTGTGGCACACACCAACACCGACGATTTTTACGAGCACTTCGTCCTTACGTGGAGCCTCAAGCGTGAGGGTTTCGACCACGAAAGGAGCTGATTTTTGACGAACGACTGCCGCTCTGATTTGCATATTTATTATTCTCCGTGCGCCCCAGGCCAACTTGTTGGTGGTTTTGAAAAATGACAAGGGCGCGGCTATCGCCACCATGCATCAGAATTGGCGTAAGTTGAATCTGCATTCTGAAAAGGGGGTGTTAATCCAGGGCGAACGCTAACTGGCCGCGTTGAGCGAGCTAAATTCCAAGCATTGCGCTTTGAGTGCATGAAGAGTCCAGATGAGTCATTGAATAATCCCGAGGCACGCAGTCGTGGGCGGGCGCCCCGGGATTCAATGCATTTACACCACTCGGCCACCGTCGACCGGAAGTTCAACGCCGTTCAGGAAGGCGGCGCCGTCTGTTGCCAGGAACACTGCGACAGCCGCGATATCATCAGGCTTGGCCAAGCGACCTAACGGGATGGTGGAAAGAAACTTCTGGCGGTTCGCAGGCGTGTCCGGCATACCCATGAAGTCTTCAAGCAGGGCTGTCTCGCCCATGACCGGGCAGATGTTGTTGACCCGAATGCCGTCTGGGCCCAGCTCTACAGCCAGGGACTTGGACAGCAGATTCACAGCGCCTTTCGAGCCGTTGTACCAGGTCAGACCAGGGCGCGGGCGAATACCGGCAACCGAACCGACGTTGATGATCGAGCCGTTCTTGCGCTCGCGCATCAGTGGCACGACGGCCTTGGTCATGTGGAAAATCGATTTCACGTTGACAGCGAAGACTCGATCAAAGGTTTTTTCGTCAACGTCCATCAGTGGCTGATTGCGATGCGTTGTCCCTGCGTTATTGACCACAACATCGGGAACGCCGAAGGTCTTGACGCAAAGATCCACTGCTGCTTGAACCTGGTCTGCTTGAGTGACGTCGCAGGCAGCGGCGATCGCGTTGGCGCCGAGTTCATCGGCCAGTTTGCTGGCAGCTTCGAAGTTGATATCCGCGAGGACGACCTTGGCGCCTTCCTCGATGTAGCGACGTGCGATGCAAGCGCCGAAGCCGCTTGCCGCGCCGGTTACGATGGCGACTTTATTATTGAGCTGTGCCATTTTTCTCTCCGTTACCATTAAGAATCTGATTGTTCGATACAGGCTTAGCCGTGGTGACTGACCACGGTCTTGGTGATGCTGAATTCATCCAAGGCGAGGAGGCCTTTTTCACGCCCGTGCCCGCTTTTGCGGATACCGCCGAATGGCAGCTCGACACCGCCGCCTGCTCCATAGCAATTGATAAACACTTGCCCGCCTTCCAGGCGTTTGGCCATGCGCTGCTGACGTGCACCGTTTTCGCTCCAGATCGATGCAACCAGGCCATAGTCAGTGCCGTTGGCCAGGGCCACAGCATCGTCTTCGTCATCAAATGACAACGCCGCGAGCACAGGGCCGAACACTTCTTCACGCGCCAGTTTGTGGTCGCGTGGAACGGGGCCGAACAGAGTCGGACGCACGTAGTAGCCGCCTTTGGGCAGATCGTTGTCCATGGCACCTTCTGCGATCACTGGCAGATCGGAGTCCTTGCACTCCTGGATGAATTGGTTGACCCGGCCAAATTGAGCTTTGGTGATGATTGGGCCGCAGTCTGGCGCGGTCTCAGGCAGTCCGACACGTACTTCACGGAACTTGGCAGCTACGCGTGTGATGACGTCCTCGTAGACCTCTTTTTGAATGAGGACACGGCTACCAGCAGAGCAGGTCTGGCCTGCGTTCTGGATGATCGCTCCCACGATCACAGGCACTGCCTTGTCGAGGTCGGCATCTGCAAACACCACCTGAGGGCATTTACCACCCAGCTCCAGCACGCATTTGACGTGGTTGACGGCAGCAGCGGTTTGAATGGCGACTCCGACATCAGGAGAGCCGGTGAAGGTGATCAGGTTGATGCCTGGGTGACCCGCCAGCGCGGCGCCCGCTTCGCGACCATAGCCGGTCACGATATTCAGCGCACCAGCAGGCAGACCGGCCTCTGCGGCAATCTCGGCGAAGCGAAGCGACGTCATGCATGCATCTTCTGCTGGCTTGACGATCGATGCGTTGCCCATGGCCAACGCAGGCGCAATCGTACGCCCGAGCATCTGAGCCGGGTAGTTCCAGGGGATGATGTGACCCACCACACCACAGGCTTCTCTGACCACGCTGACCGTGTAGCCAGACAGGTACGGAATTACCTCGCCATGGACTTTATCGGCTGCACCACCGTAGAACTCAAAGTAGCGTGCAAGCGCCTCGATATCCTTGCGGGCCAGGGCAATAGGTTTGCCCGTGTCCTTGGCTTCGATCTCTGCCAGTTCCTCAATGTTCGCCAGCACGCCGTTGCCGATACGAACCAATATGCGGCCTCGCTCGGTAGCGCTCATCCGACCCCAGTCGCCATTGACTGCACTGCGCGCGGCCTTTACTGCCAAGTCGATGTCTTCAGGCATGCCCCGGGCGATTTCGGCATACGCCTCGCCAGTGACAGGTGAGTAGACAGGAATGCTCTGCCCGCCGGTAGCAGGGACTTTGCGGCCGTCGATGTAAAGCGTGCTCATGATTGTGCCTCCATTGGCAGATGGTTAATTGAGTCGGAACCAGTTTCGCGGCTGGTATTGAGGACAGGTGACAGCTCCCCCCGCTCGATGTGCAACACATGGTCAGGGACATCCTTTAGCAGGCTGCCGTTTGATTCAGTCACGACGATGCAGAGGTCTGGAAGACGCTGCTGCAGCTGTTTGAGGGCGTTGCTGTACTCGGTCGCGAGGGCAGGTGCCAAACCCTGAAATGGCTCATCCAGCAAGATCAGCTTGCTGCCGATCATAAGCGCTCGACCAAGGGCAGCCATTTTGCCTTGGCCACCTGATAAGGCTGCGCCAGAGCGGTTTAGCATGGGCTTGAGCTGAGACACGACCTCAAGCGTCGTCGCCAATCGTTCATCAACCTCACGTTTGTTCATCCCCGCAACCTGGCAGGGCAGGCGAAGGTTTTCTTCAATTGAAAGGGTCGGGAACATCACGCGCTCCTGCGGCGCGTAACCAATGCCCAGGCGTGCGCGGCCATGGGCTGGCACACGCGCAAGGTCAGCGCCTTCGAACAGGATTTGCCCTTCCTTGGGCTTGATGAGGCCCATAATCGTACGCAGCAGGGTCGTTTTGCCCGCGCCATTTCGGCCTACCACGGCGATGATGTTTCCTTTATTCAGATCAGCGTTTACGCCTCTGAGAATAGGTACTCGGACGATGTCGGCGCTGACGTTGGCAAGGTGGATCAGGATGTCGTTTTTCATTCGCCAAGCACCTCACGCTGGATGAGCGGATTGCTCAGTACACTGGCAGGACTACCGTCAGCAGCGACCGCTCCACTGATCCAGGCAGCCACGCGGGTTGCGTAACGCTTAACGATATCCACGTCATGTTCGACGAAGATCGCGGTGACCTTCTGGTCGTCCAGAGCACGCATGAGAATCTCCATCACGCCATGCTTCTCTTCTGTCGACACGCCACTGGTGGGTTCATCGAGGATCAGCAATTTGGGCTGAAGCATGAGCGACATGCCCACATCCAGCAGCTTGCGCTGGCCTTCAGGAAGGTTGTTGCACAGCTCATCCTGTCGATCGCACAGACTGATCAGATCAAGCATCCGATCGATTTCTACTGCGCTGCTGCCGCCAGCCAACGAACTCCAGGAAGACAAATTCTCAGCACGCGCGACTGCGGACAGCTGCAGGCATTCGCGCACGGTATGTTCAAGGAACAACTGGGGAAGCTGGAAAGACCTTGCCATGCCCTGTCTGACGATTTTTCGCGGTGACTGGGCTGTAATGTCACGGCCGGCGAAGCTGACCCGACCTTTGCTAGGCTTGAGCAGCCCAGTGCAAATATTGATGAAAGTCGTTTTGCCCGCACCGTTCTGGCCAATCACTGCCAGGCGCTCGCCCTGTTCCAGGCTGAAGTTGATGCCGTTTGCCACCACCAGTCCGCCAAAGGCCAGCGTCAAGTCATGAGTCTGCAAAAGCGCTGTCATGCTGCACCTCCGATGAGGCGTTTACGACGATTCATCAGACCGGTAATGCCTTTGGGCAGGAAGTAGATAATCACGATCAGGATGGAGCCCAACACGAGCTGCCAGGAACCACTGACCAACGCGGCTGCATACATCTTCAAAAACTCGTAAAGGATCGCCCCGACGAATGCGCCGACTGCGTGACCGGCACCTCCCAGGATGGCGATGAAGACGAACTCACCAGACCGAAGCCAGTAGCCCATCTCGGGTGTGACCAGACCTTGAGAGAGGCCAAACAACGACCCTGACAGGCCACACAGCGAGGCCGACAGAACGTACCCTTTCCAAAGCACCTTCTTGGCCGAAACCCCGAGGTATTCCAGGCGGGTTTCATTGGTCTTGATGGCGGCTAGGGCTTGTCCACCGCTGGACACAAAGTAGCGCTGTACCCCCCAGATAGCCGCAAGCGAGATCGCAACGACCAGTACCAACAAGGCAATCTCGAATGGGTCACGGGTCAGTTCAAACCCCAGCAGTGTCGGGCGGTTGATCCGCAATCCATCAGTGCCGCCTGTGACCGCGTAGAACTTGCCAAGGACGGTGAACAGCACCATCGAGATGGCAAGGTTAAGCATGCCGAAGAAGATCTCCCGGTAGCGAACAACGAACGCACCAATGAGCATCCCCGCGACCACACTCGCCAAGGTGCCAAGCGCGATTAGCAAGACCCCGTCCATGCCTGGGAAGCGATGCCCAACAAAGGCCACCACGTATCCAGAGATACAGGCGTACATGGCGTGACCGAACGAGATCTGTCCGGCTTTGAGCAGAACGACAATGCCCAACGCGGCCAAGCCGTAGCACAGCGACAAAATCAGGGGAAGCTTGAGCCAAGGGAATGTCATTGCCAGACCAAGGATGACAACGACCGCTGCAGCATTAAGTAGGAGAGCGCGCATCAGATTTTCCTCGCCTGAACGACAGTGAACAGGCCTTGAGGCCTCGCCAGCAACACCAGAACCATGATCAGGTAGGGCATGACGACTTCAAATTCGGGGGCAAGGTACACGCAGAAAGAACGTGATAGCCCAATCAGCAGGGCGGTGATCAGTGCCCCCGTTATTTGACCCAGACCGGCACTTGCGACGACTGCGAACGACAGTACGATCATGTCCGCGCCGATACCCGGCACCAGTGACGTGGTGGGTGAAGCCAGTGCTCCGCCCAAGGCCCCCAGGACTGCGCCGACGACAAAGGTTAGATAGGCGATGCGCCGAGCATTGATGCCAAGAGCTGTCGCCACTTCTCGGTCATGGGTGACGGCGATGATCTGCCGTCCCATTAGGGTGCTGTTCAGGAACCACTTGAGGAGGAAGTAGACCGCCATCGCCGCGCCTGGGACGAAGAGCAACTGGTAGTTCATGTACACCACGCCCAGCAGTTCAGATGTCCCCATCTGGTTGACGACATCCGCCACAAAATAAGGCTGCGTCCCCCAGATCATCCTTTGCAGATCCTCAAAGATCATGAAGGTGCCATAGGTCACCAGGAGCTGGAGAATCGGGTCGCGATCCTGGAACTGCCTGAGCAAAAGCATCAGTACCGTACCCAGTACAATCCCCACCGCGATAGCGCCTGTGACCAGCAGCAGTACGGATGCCACCGCAGATTCCGACCCCTGCCCAAGCCATAGCCCCAAAGACGCTGCACCATAGCCACCGAACGCGTAGAGGCTACCGTGTGCCACATTCAGGATGCGCACTACGCCAAAGATGAAGGTCAGCCCCAGTGCAACCAGAAACAGCAATCCGGCGTAAGACATGCCGTCCAGCATGGCCAGGATGAAAATATCCCGGCTCATTGCAAGGCGCTCACAGGTTGAACCTGGTCAAGCAACGCTGGCGTCACGGTCTTGACCCACAAAGGGGACTTTTCACCTGGCGGCGTCGTGATCTTGTCGGCAGGGACGATCACGATGTCTTTCAACACTTTGAATTTGTAGTCGGGACTTGAGGTGGTGATGCCAAAGAGCTGAGATTCCAGGCCCTGCCCGTCTTCTGGGCGTATGCGGATCTGACTGGTCAGCCCCCGAAATTCGAGCCCCTTGAAGGCATCGGCCAACTGTTCCTCATTGGGCCATTTGCCGCCGTTGGCCTGGATCGCCCTCAGGTAGGCCGCCTTCATGCCGTCGAGCGCCTGCACCATGTGGTACACCGAGTAGATCGGGTAGGTGCCCGTGCGCTCGTGGTATTTGGTGACGAACGCCTGATGCCGGGCATCCTTGGCGTATTGGGGATTCAAGAAATAATGGTCGCCGCGCGCACCAATCAGGACGCCATCAGGCAGCGTATTACCAAGGCGCTCAAGTGAGGTTTCGCCCAGGGCCAGGAAAAACTTAGAGGTCTTCAGCAGGCCTCTCTGGCTGGCTTGGCGTACGAAGGTATCCAGGTCGCCTCCCCACGAGGTGGTGAGCACGACTTCTGGTCGCAAGACCTGCAGTCGGCTGACCTCGGCAGAAAAATCAGAAGCTCCGAATTTGGGGAACAACTCAGCAACGACTTTCACGTCTGGTTTGAGCTGCTTCAGCACAGCGCTGAAGATTTCCCATGAGTCTCGGCCCCATGCGTAATCCTGGTTTACGACTGCGATGGTTTTGAAATCAGGATTGACCTTTAGCAAGTAAAGGACGCTGGCAACCATTTCGGTGACTGCGTTTGCCTGGGTGCGAAAGACATATTTGTAAGAATGGCCTTCGAGTGCTTTTTCTGTCCCACAGTCCCAGAGAATGTTCACAACCTTCAGGTCTTCAGCGACGGGGGCGAGTGTGTTGCAGTTACCGCTGGAGATCGAGGCGATCATCACCTTCGCACCCTGTTCCTGCACGACCCGGCGGTATTCAGATAAAAGCCGATCACCCCCTACGCCCTCGTCAACGTAGACAGGATCTACCTTGACGCCATCAATACCGCCGGCTGCGTTGAGTTCTTCTATATATAGCTCGGCTGCAGCCTTAGCCGGCATGCCAAAGACTGAGGCGGAGCCGGACATAAATGTCGTGATGCCGATTTTGACGGAGTCAGGCTTATCGCCTTCGGCGTACGCAGGTAGCGTAGAAAGACCCACAACCGCACTGGTCATGATCCGCACGCACATCAACTTGAGTCTGGATGGGGACATAGGAGGTATCTCGATCGGCTTTTGTTGTTTTTATGAAGCTGTGTGCCGAGGATGCGCCGGGGAGGCCGTTTACGGAATTTGCAATTTGGTAAGAGGGTGTTTAGCAAAACAAAACGCGTCGCGGCATAGCGCACATGCGGCTCCCAGCGCCTATTGGGGTCTCAGGGTAGTTTGACGGCTTTGGGATAGGATGGGATCTTGCTTAGAAAGTCGGGTTAAATACATGTGAGGGCTAAGGCATTCATGAGCAATTAATGCCGGCTTAAAGTCCCCGTCCGGCTTTAGTGACACCGATATGGTGCTATTCACCATTCAAACTGCGCTGGCGACGAAGCCACCAGACGCGGAAGAATAGATCTTAGATCTCGATAGCTATCTTGCCAATTTGTGCGTTCGACTCCATGAACCGGTGGGCGTCGACGATTTGAGCAAGCGGGAAGACCTTTGCTATCAATGGACGCAGCGAGCCGGATTGCAGGCCCTTGGTGATGAATGCTTTAGCGCCGTCCAGACGTTCGGGGTCTTGAGTGATTTCAAACAACTGGTATCCACGAATGGTCAGATCTTTGCCAAGCACTTCCATCACAGGGATGCTCATGTCTGCTGTATCGAGCGCTCCGTACTGGAAGAAAATTCCGAGGTAGGAGAGTGCTCGCAGGACATTGGCTACCTCTGGTCCGCCCACTGGGTCAAACGCCATGCGGGCACCTGCGCCTGCGGTGATCCGGTTCACTTCGGAGACGAGATCCTGTTCCTGTGTCGCAATAACGTGGGCGGCTCCCGCGTCCAACAACGCTTGGCGCTTTTCACTGGTGCGGGTTAGCGCGACCGGAACTGCCCCCAGAATGTTTGCAATCTGGATGGCCGCCAACCCTACGCTGCTCGACGCTGCGCGAATCAGAACGGTGTCACCCTTCTGCAGATTCCCGATATCAACCAGAGCACCGTATGCGGTAACGAACTGCATCCAAGTACCGGCGGCTTCTACGGATGTCATTCCTGCTGGCTGACGAACTAAAGCGTGCACCGGGGCAACAGCGAGTTCGCCGTACATGCCGTAGTCTGCGAACGAGAAAGCGGGGATTACATTCACCTCATCGCCCACAGCATACTCGGTGACACCAGGCCCAACGCTCTCGATTGTACCGGCTGCTTCGTAACCGAGAGTGGCGGGCATCTCAGGGGTAAAGGTGTACTGGCCGAGCCGATACATCGCTTCTGCTCGATTGAGGCCAAGAGCCTTAACCTTGATACGAACCTCTCCGGCGTTTGGGCTACGCACATCAACGTCATCAATCTGAAGCACTTCTGGGCCGCCGATACGGTGGAAGCGGACGACTTTGGACATAATGAATTCCTCAAGATAAAGGGCGGACACATACTCGCTCTGGACGTATGCGCCGGCCTGAAGGGTTGCGCCGGCTATTACGCCCGCTCTGCAACCAATTGCGAGATGGCTTCGTTCAACGTTGTCGAACCTTTGCGCATCTCGATACCGCCGCCTTCGAAATCAATCCACCCTTCATTGAAACCATTGATCATTTGAATGCGGGGAAGGGGATTGGTAGCCCCTTGGGATCGGAAAAGTGGCTCCCATTCGGAGCGAGGTATAACGTTGGTTGTTACTCGATGACCGAATGCGAGTGAGAGGGCATTTTCGATGTCCTTAGCGGAATAACGTGATGGGCCCTCCAGTTCCACAAACCTTGCCCCGTCCCACTCCTCATGCAGCAGTTGCGAAACCGTGGTGCCAATGTCGCGGATAGCAATCATGGGAATGGGGTGGTCGGCAGGCTGGAGAAAACTGTTGATGTTGCCGACGCGGGCGTCGCTCAAGTCCCAGGATGAGTTCTCCATAAACCATGCCGCACGCACAAAGGTGATTGGCAGGTTCAAGGTTCGAAAGCTCTCTTCGGACATCTTCAAATTGTTGAGCAGGTTCACGCGCTCGACGTGGGCGCCTACCGTAGACAACACGACGACTTTCGCTGGTTTCGCCTTATCCAGGGCTTCACGCACCGAGCGGTTTGCCTCGACGGTATCCGGGAAACCGGGTGAGGGGTCATAGTTGGGTGGCATCAGGATGAATGCACCGTCCACACCAGTCAGCGCCCGTGTCATGGCCGGTATATTGCGATTATCCGTGACGGCGACTTCACACCCGCGAGCAGCCCATACCGCACCTTTGGCAGCATCCCGGACGATCACTCTGACCTGCTCCCCGGCATCCAGCAATGCGTTGGCAACAGCTCTGCCAACTTGGCCAGTTACACCCATAACTGCAAACATTTGCACCCCCAATCATGAATACCAACATGAATCTCAACGAGAAAAAACCTTGGTCGGCCGCTCACGGCCGCCGACCTGTAGCGTGTATTCGCCCATCATTTTCGGTCGTTTGAGAAGCGAGGCGGGCCATTGCGCTCACTCGACATGCGCATGTTAAAGTTATGATCGTCACCGCGTATATGGCATTTATTTGCACGTAGTGCCAAAAAGCGTACTACCCAACTGAGGATGATGTATGACCAAGCTTAGGAACTATGACGGCGCACCGGGGTGTTCCATCGAAGCCGCGCTTCACATAATGGGCGGCAAGTGGAAGGGGGTCATCCTTTACCACCTGCTGCTGGATGGCACGCATCGATTCAATGAGCTACAACGGCGCCTTACCGGCGTACCGCCGAGATTGTTGATCAAGCAGCTTCGGGATATGGAAGAGGATGGACTTGTGGTACGCAAGGTCTACCCAGTGGTACCACCTAAAGTTGAATACTCGCTAAGCGACGAAGGTCGGAGCCTTGAGCCTTTCATCTTGGGATTATGCGGTTGGGGAGATGCCTGGTTGAAACGTCGGGGTATGACCACAGCAGCGCAGATGAGAGCGGACGAGGATGCTGCAGGGCTGAAATCAGATGCACCGTGCTTAGCTGAAGAGCAAGGGTAGGGCAGTACGCTTAAGCGTACTATATGCAAATTTTCGCAGTATTTACGTTTCTGCCCACTCCGATAGGCTTGTTTGCAAACGGGCATTTGACTGGATCGAGAACTCCAGCCTAGCCCTGAACAACCCTCGGAGGATTGATTTTGTCCGCAAAACTTTTTGAACCAGTAACCATCGGTGGCTTGACACTTCGCAACCGGATTGCGATGTCACCAATGTGCATGCACTCAGCCGATGATGGATGCGTTACGGATTTCCATACCGTGCACTACGGTGCTCGAGCCCTTGGTGGCGCAGGTCTCGTATTTCTGGAAACCACTGCCATTATGAGTAATGGAATGATTGGCCCTGGCGATATTGGGATCTGGGACGACGTCCAAGTTCCAGGGTTAGCCGAGCTGGTCAAAACTATTCAGCGGTTTGGGGCGAAAGCAGGCTGCCAGTTGGGGCATGCAGGCCGTCAGTTGGGTGTCCCAGGCCCATCCATCGCACCTTCGGCCATCTCGTTCACTGCCGATTCACCTGTGCCGCAGGCACTCGATCTGGCAGGAATCAAGCAGGTGGTAGAGGCTTTCCGACAAGGCGCACGCCGTGCTCATGAGGCGGGCTTCGACGTAGTGGAAGTGCACACTGCCCACGGATATCTGCTCAATGAGTTTCTCTCGCCACTCGCGAACCATCGCACCGACGAATACGGTGGCAGCCATGAGAACCGCTATCGCATCGTCCGTGAAGTGATCGATGCCGTTCGCTCCGAGTGGAAAGGCCCATTGTTCGTCCGGATCTCGTCCACCGACTACACCGAAGGCGGTAACACACCTGAAGACTTCCTCATCTACGGCAAATGGATGAAGGAGCAGGGCGTAGACCTCATCGACTGTTCGTCAGGCGGTATCGCTATGGTGAAGGTAAAGGCTTTCCCTGCCTACCAAGTTCCAGCGGCTGAATTGCTGCGTCGTGAGCTTGGGATCATGACAGGCGCCGTCGGTCTGATCGAAAGCGGCCGCCAGGCTGAAGAAATCGTACAGAACGGTCGGGCAGACATTGTTCTGGTTGGCCGTGACATGCTGCGAGACCCCTTCTGGGCCCGCACCGCCGCAGACGAATTGCGAACGGCTATCCCGGTTCCTCCGCAATACACCCGTTATGGATCGGTATGGCAGCGCAGCCAACCGCCGGTGCCATCAGCACCAATGACCGAAAGCTGATCTGCCCACAAGTACAACAGGCTTGATCCAATTTACCCCTGATGCGCCACGCAGCGTTCAGGGGTTTTCTCCATCCGAATTTATCCAGGTCGTTTTCTTTGTTGAAGCGGCTCCTTACCGACTTGAAGGAATAACATGAAAGCCATTGCATTCACTCAACATGGTCTGCCAATCGAAGACCCCAATTCGCTGATGGACATGGATCTGCCAAGGCCAACTCCAGGCTCGCGTGATCTATTGGTGGAGGTGCAGGCCATCTCAGTCAATCCTGTCGACACCAAGATCAGGGCAGGCTCCGCGACTACTGAACCCAAGGTGCTGGGTTGGGACGCAGTGGGAGTAGTCCGTGAGATCGGCGCTGATGTAACGCTGTTCAAAGTCGGCGACGAGGTCTTCTACGCAGGCTCTATTTTGCGTCCTGGTAGCTACAGCGAATTTCACTGCGTGGATGAGCGTCTCGTTGGTCATAAGCCTAAAACCATCAATGCAGCTCAAGCAGCAGCATTACCTCTCACGTCTATTACCGCTTGGGAGTTGCTCTTTGACCGCCTTGGCGTTGCTGAAGGGGGTGGAGAGGGGAACAGTTTACTCATCATGGGGGCTGGGGGCGGAGTGGGCTCAATCCTCGTCCAATTGGCTCGCAAGCTAACCAAAATGACAGTTATTGGAACAGCTTCACGGTCTGAAACGAACGCACCATGCATCCATCCACACGAGCCATCCTTCAGGCGTCTCTGCCTCTTCGATTTTGATCATTTCCTACTTCGGCAAGAAGGGAAACCCCTTAGATTTCAATGGGTAGGACGCTAGATGCGAGTCTCGTTTCCCGCTACAATCTCCTGATTTGTATTCGCTGTATCGTCAATCTGTGGTTATTCGCGCCGCGTTTTGACGCAACTGATCTAGGTAGTTCGCCCATTGTTGGGCAGCCTCTCGGCGTTGCGCCAGCAATTGAGCCCGTGCATACACTGCCCCGAGCGCACCCGGCATTCGGTGAGATAACGAAAGTTCGAGCACGATTGGATCGATACCCAAGTGCTCGTGGGCAATGGTTCTGTAGGTCGCGCGAAAGCCGTGGGCAGTAATGTTGTACTCCGGCCAGATACGCTGAAAGGACTTGAGCATGGAGGTCGGATTGATGGGGCGACCCGGATAGACCGGCGAGACGAACACCCAGCCTTTGCCTTCTTCATCCACCACGCGGGTTCTATGTAGCTCGCGTAACAGAATCAAGGCTTGCTCAGGCAACGGCACGATGTGTTTGCTCTTGTCCAGATGCTTGGTCTTGCTCACCACATAACGCCAATCGGCGCCCACCAAGTCGACATCTTCCCATCGCATCTGCACCAGTTCGCCTGGGCGGACGGGCAATATGACCAGCAGGCGCATTGCCGCGGCAACGCTGCCGTCGCTGCAGTCATCAAGGCGTAGAAGAAACCTGCCCAGGTCGGATGGCCTTTCGATCGCCGGGTTGCTGGTCACAATGTGGCGAATCTTCAACTCCTCAATGTTGCTGAGCGCCACGTTGCGCTCCACCCAGCCGCGACCTTCGGCAAAGCCCAGAACGGCACGTATGATGGTGCGCACGCGCCGGGCCATGGCCATGGTGCGCTGGCGGCGCAACTCAGTGATGATCGTAGTGATGTGTTCCAACTTGATCTCGCTGACCGGTTTATTGCCGATAGCGGGCAAGATGTGGTTATTCAGCGCGCCACTAAACCCCGAGATGGATTTGGGCACCAGTTCCGCAGACTTAAATGCTAACCATTGTTTGGCCACATACGCGAAGGTGCGCTCTTCGTTGAGCAGCTGTGCCTCGATCTTCGCGGTCTTGGCTTTGAGGGGAGCAATGTGGTTGGCTACGTCGCGGCGTGCGCCGCGGGCAATGTCGCGTGCCTCCTTCAGACTGATGTCAGGGTAAGCGCCAATGGAGAAGCGGTTTTCCTTACCATGCAGCCGATACTTCAAGCGCCAGAATTTGGACGGGGATTTACCGGCCCTGCTCGACGCCCTTACCTCCAAGTAGAGGCCAGGGACTTCGCCGTCGGCGTGCTTGCCGGGCTCAGTCAGCGAGCGGATGAAGGCATCGCTGAGTTTTCGTTTGAAAGCAGTAGCAATATCTGGCGGCATCGGTGGGGGCATCCTTTTTAAGGAACCGAAATTTGCCCCCAATTATGCCCCCATGAGCTCTGGAATCCACTGGATTTAGACAGGCGGCGGTGGATTGATTTTTCCTTCAAGTAGTTGTTATTTAAGGATTTTATGGAATACAGTGGAACTCCATTACAAGCTATCGGGGTCCCCAAAAAACATCTGAATCCGCGACCTCAACCACCGCTCCCCCGGATCATTATCCTGCGACCCCCGCCACGCCATATGCAGCTCAAACGAGCGCACCGGCAACGGCGGATCCTCGGCACGCAAACCACCCGCCGAGGTCAGCGCTTCCGCCGCATAATCCGGCACGGTGGCCAGAATGTCCGTACCCGCCAGCAATGTACCCAGGCCGTTGAACTGCGGCACCGCGAGTACAACGTGGCGCTTGCGGCCGAGTTTTTCCAGCTCTTCATCGATAAACCCGCTCAAGTCCCCGGCAAAAGACACAAGGGCGTGGGGCCGTGAGCAGAAGTCATCCAGGCTCAGCGAGCCCGGTACGCTGTCGGCGCGCAGCAGTTTTGGCAGACTGCGGCGCAGTACCTTGCGTTTGGCGTTGGCGGGCAGGTCGGCGGTGTAGCTGACGCCGATGGAGATTTCGCCGGAGGCGAGCAGGTTGGGCATCAGGATGTAGTTGACGCGGCGTACCACCAGCACGATGCCGGGGGCTTCGGAGCGCAGGCGCTTGAGCAGCTGCGGAAGCAGGGCGAATTCCACGTCGTCGGACAGGCCAATGCGAAACACTGCGGTGCTGGTGGCCGGGTCGAATTCGGCGGCGCGGCTGACGGCGGTGGAGATCGAGTCCAGGGCCGGGGAGAGCAGGGCGAAGATTTCCACGGCGCGGGCCGAGGGTTCCATGCTGCGCCCGGTGCGCACGAACAGAGGGTCATCGAACAACCCGCGCAGGCGTGACAGTGCCGCGCTGATGGCCGGCTGGCCGAGGAACAATTTCTCGGCGGCGCGGGTCACACTGCGCTCATGCATCAAGGTTTCGAATACGATCAAGAGGTTAAGGTCGACACGACGCAGGTCGTTACGGTTCATCTTGTGTCCTGGAAGAGTCAGCAAACTTGATGTGAGCGGTCACGTAGCAACCCCTGAGGTTCGATTCAGAAGGATGACCGGCATGAATCTTACGGGGAAAGGCTGGTACTCTGCACCGGCTAATTGATTTTTCCTACGATAGTTGAGGGGTGTTCCTCCTTCGCGGAATCAATGACAGGCATGTCGACTATTAATGGTGACCGGTGGTCTTACCCCCAAAGCCCAGATAAAGTTCATGGCATTAGAGGTTACTTTGACGAGGTTTGCGATGTCCCGCACGATCCGTTTTCACAAGTTTGGTCCGGCCGAGGTGCTCAAATGCGAAGAGCATGCAGCCGCGCAGCCCGCACCGGGCGAAGTGCAGGTGCGTGTCGACGCGATCGGTATCAGCTGGTACGACATTCTGTGGCGCCAGAACCTGGCGTCTTCCCATGCACGCCTGCCTTCTGGCCTGGGCCATGAAATGGCCGGTGTCGTAGTTGCCCTCGGCGACGGCGTGGATGACTTGGCAGTGGGCGATAAGGTGGCCAGTTTTCCGGCCGAGAGCCCCAATGATTACCCGGTGTATGGCGAGCAGATCGTCTTGCCCCGTTCGGCCCTGACCCGCTACCCGGATGTCTTGAGCCCGATTGAAGCCAGCGTGCATTACACGCCGCTGCTGATTGCGTACTTTGCCTACATGGACCTGGCGCGGGTCAAACCCGGCCAGTTTGCCCTGGTGACCGACGCCAGCCACTGTGCCGGCCCTTCGTTTGTGCAGCTGGGCAAGGCCCTGGGTGTGCGGGTGATTGCCGCCACCAAAGACAGTGCTGAACGCGAATACCTGCTGTCTCTCGGGGCAGAAAAAGTCATCGTGACCGAAGAACAAGACCTGCTGATGCAGATCAACAAGTTCACCGACAACCGTGGCGTCGACGTGGTGTTCGATGGCCTGGGTGGCCCGCAGATGTCGCTGCTCGGTGACGTCCTGGCGCCGCGTGGCAGCCTGGTGCTGTATGGCCTGCAAGGTGGCAATCAGACGCCATTCCCGGCCTGTGCGGCGTTCCAGAAGAACATCCAGTTCTTTGTGCACTGTATCGGCAACTTCACCGGCAAGCCGGAGCTGGGCATTATCCAGGACCAGGTGGCGTTGCAGCGTGCGTTGCGCGATATCAACCAGCTGACGGCCGACCGGGTGCTTGTCCCACTGAAAACCACGGTATTTCCGTTCAGTCAGTTCGTCGAAGCGCACCGATACATGGATGAATGCCCGTGTCGCGAACGGGTGGCGTTGCAGGTTGAAGCTGTTTGAGCTGTAGGAGTATTCGCAAATGAATGCTCTGGCGCCTGAGCTGATGAGGCAAATGCGCCATTTGACAGGGCTTAACCCGCACTGGGGTTGAGCCGCCGCAGGGGCGCTGCGCCCCGCAAACAATACCGTTATTGCCGTGCGCCGCCCTGAAATCCAGTGCGGCGCTTGTGTGTGGGCGTCATTTAAGTTGGGCAGGCAGGTCATCTGAGCTGCTTTTTGACGCCGTTCTGTATCTGTTAATCATTATTTGAGTGCCGATAATTGAGTCTTCATTGTCATCTCAAGGATTGAGCCATGATTGATTACACGGCAGTTGCGTCACGCACCTTCAGAACTAACGAGGCTCGGATTGTTTCTCCCGCAAAGTGCAAAACGAATACCCTGTGGCCTTGCACGCAGCCAAGGTGCGCAGATGATTAATATTCGTCGGACGCTTCTCTAATTTCTTAGTTAAAACAGTGTAGGACGTTGTCGGAATATTCCTAAGGCTAACAGCTATTTTGCTGGAGCCCGCGCAGGCGCTGGATTCTCCGGCGGGGCGGCCATGGGCGCCCTCAATGCTCTCACCTGCGCTTTTGTTGCAAGGTGCTAATGTTGACTCAAACTTGTGCTGCGCAATGGAAGACAAGCCTACAGATGTAATAGGTCGAGCAACGCTGTTTGGTAGTTGCTTGAAACTGATATTTCAACTCAGGTAGTAGAACGATGAGCACTATTCATGAACAAGCCATGAGCTATGTTTACCAGCAAGTTCTGCAACGTTTAATCGGGCACTTTACGCGCGCCGAACGAACGTCACTTCAATTGCTCGTTCAGCGAATCGTGGTGGCCGCAGGCGGCATGGAACAAGTGGGCAATTACAAAGTACTGATCGCCCATGGTGGCGGCGAAGTGAGCAGCTACACCCTCGCGTTGCTGCGTGCGGCGCAACTGACCATTGCTGGCCGCTCGCCCAAGACGTTTCAGATACGGGTGGCAACATTGCGGCATGCCGGTATGACTCAGGCAACGCTCGACTCCTTGAATCAAGGCTACGCAGCGCTGTTCTTCCATGACGACCCGCGGGTAGAGCTGTTGATGGTGGAAAACCATGAGGTGCTGCCGTTCAACCATCAGCGCCCGGCGTCCAGTGCCGCTCGGGAAATCAGCCAGCGTAACAAGCTGATGATCGGGCACCTGACGTCCGGGGATATCCGCGCCGCCCTGTGCGACGACACGCTCCTGGCCCTGGGCGATTTCTATCAGCGGGTCGCTACCTGGAACGGCGGCGTGCATGCCCTGGTCAGCGGTGATTCAGCACGCAAGCAAAGCCAATACATCGCGTGGCTGAAAAAAAGCGCGCTGGCGACCGGCCTTGCCTTTGCGCCCGCTAAGCCATCGTCGCTCAATGCATGGTTTGCACGCATGGAGGAGTGGAGTGTGGGTTGCTATCGGGACCTCTATGGCGAGCACTATGCGGGCAACGAAAGTCCGGGCCGGGGCGGGCATCGTCATTTGGCCTATATCGGCATCGCCGACCTGCTCAAAGACGCCGACGTCGGGCATGCGCCACTGCTCACCGGGTTTCTCGCCCACAAGCGGGACCCGTTTGAGTTCCATTTCAGCCATCCTGTCTATCCCAACCCATTGCTCATGGCGCATTTGCACGGCGTGCAGGCCCAGTGCCTGCGTGAGCTTTCCTACGAACATGGCGTCGCGGGGTTTGTTCGACGTGCGGCAGACTTCCTGCACCGCAGGCAAGTGCCGGTCGCGCTGATCAAAGAAGCGTCCGGGCGAGAAGGGCAGTTGCTGTCCACCGCCTACATCCAGGAGTTCTCGGGTCTGGACGACAACCAGCTGACCTGCCTGTTATTTGCACCCTTTGTTCAGCATGGCGAGCGGTTGGAGAGTTTCTTGCGTCAATGCCATCCCGGCATGCTGGTGGCGCTCCCCGAACTCCACAAGGCACTACAGGGCAAACCCGCAGCGGACATCCTGCACCAGTGGCTGGTGGATACCAGTGGGTTGCCGCTGCCGCTGTTGCAGCACCTGTATCGTAAGCGCCCGCTGTTGGAAGGACGCGGCACGCGGGCGCGCAAACGAGCTTTCGCGCGGCCCCAGGCGCGCGTCGCCCAAGTGTCGGGGCGTTAGCAACGTGTGTCCGCCAATGAGCGCCGGTGAGCAACGATGAACCTTCGGGGGGAGCGGCAAGTAGACTTTGCCTATCAGGCGGTGTACCGCTACATGATCAACCTGATCAACGAAGTCAGCCGGGAAACGCCGGTGAAACTGCCGTCGTTGCGGCAGTTATCGACGCGCATGAATGTGTCGATCTCGACGATTCAGTACGCCTATTCGTTGCTGGAAAAGGAAGGTCGAGTGTACTCGGTGGCCAAATCCGGCTACTTCGCCTGGCCCGTGGCTGCAAATGCGCCCCTTATGGCCGGTACTGATCTGCTTGAGCGTTTGTACACGGCTGCACGGCGCCCGGCGATGGTGGTACTCAGTGGTGATGAACCGGCGCTGTTGGGATCGCTCGATGGCGCATTGCTGGCGCTGGAGCGCCAACTGGTACGCCGGTATCCCCATCACCTGCAACCGTCGCAACCCTGCGGTGTGTGGGAGTTGCGTGCGGCCTTGGCCGCCCGCTATACCTCGTCGCCCACCCGTTGCTGGCAAGCGGACGAGGTGTATGTGGGGGCCGACCTTCAAGGCGTACTGGACATCCTCATTGATGCCCTGGGCCTCAAAGGCACCGTGGTGGTGGTTGAATCGCCCTGCGATTACCTGGTGTTGCGCCTGCTACAGGCCGCTGGCGTGCGGGTTATTGAATGGCCCTGGCGTGCCGACGGCCGTCCGGACCTGGCCACATTGGAGCACTTGCTGCGCCATGAACCGGTGCACCTTGTGCTGCTCTCATCCGTGGTCAGCATGCCCTCGGGCAACACCATGACCGAACCCGAGCGGCTGCACGTAGCGCGACTGCTTGACCAGCACGGCTGCTGGTTGCTGGAGAACGATACCTTCGGTGACCTGAGCTTCGCGCCGCCCGGGCCGGCCTTGCGCAGCCTGGTCAACCCAGAGCGGCTGATCGTGTTTTCTTCGTTCGAAAAGGTGTTGGGCCCGGAAGCCCCCTTTGGTTACCTGCTGGCGCGGCAGATGAGCAGTGAATTGCAGCGCCAATTCTTGCTGCGTTCATTTCGACTGTCCGCTATCCGACAACGCGCCATCGCCCGGCTTTATGAGAGTGGGCGGTTTGACCTGCACCTGCAAACGCTGCGTCAGCGCCTTCACGAGCAGGCCCATGCCATGAGTCACCGCTTGGATGTGCGTCTGCAAGGGCGTGTGCATTACCGCATGCCCGTGGCCGGGGCGAGTTTCTGGTTGCAGTCGACGGCGCCGGTGGACATGCGCCTGGTGTTCCAGCGCATGCTCGCCCAGCAGGTGGTGATTGCCCCGGGCGAGCTGTTCAGCCTCAGCGGTTTGCATCACCAGCATATGCGCTTGAGCCATACCTTTAGTGGCCATCCCAACCTCGACATCGCCCTGAATACGCTGGCTCAGTCACTACGGCAGGCGCAGACTGAGTAGGAGCGAGCTTGCTCGCGAAAAACGTCAACGATAACGCGCGCTGCCTGAATAAACGCGGCGCCGGTGAGTTTTTCGCGAGCAAGCTCGCTCCTACAACTATCCAATGTGGGATATAGGTATCTACACAACTTTGTGGGCTGTAGCAGCAAACGGTAACCACGATGCGAAGCGAGTCGCTCTTGATCTGCTTGTGATCTTGATCTCAGGCGCCCCGTTAAACCACGCTGGCCGGAATTCGACAGGGATTTGGGGGGTAAACCGGCAGGGATGCCGGTTTAGCCGCCCCGCGCCATGGATGGCGCGTGGCGGCGGCCC
>JAAIGE0100615592.1_pt1 | contig 94327 bp, 81 predicted proteins | sample 6487951 | NCBI WGS metagenome assembly JAAIGE01 (sample SAMN13974128, study PRJNA590717) | phyllosphere metagenome | biome: tomato field; feature: multiple bacterial spot infested tomato fields; material: tomato leaves; isolation source: leaves from tomato fields | host: Solanum lycopersicum ...
ATGCCACGGGACTGGCCAGGATCATGGTCGTGATCGGTGCGCTGGCCGCCGGCCTGTTGCTGCCAAAGTTCGTTCTCTCTTCCTGGGTGAAGCGGCGGCGGCGGGCCGTCGACAACGAGTTGCCTCTGCTGATCGACCTGCTGCGGCTGTTGCAGGGCGTGGGATTCAGCATGGACCAGAGTCTGCAGACGCTGGGCGACAAGTTGCGTGACGCGCTGCCGGTACTCGGTGGCGAACTACAGGAAGCCAACGTGGCCTACACCCACGGCCGCACCCGCGCGCAGTCGCTGCGCCGCTTGAGCGAAGTCTATGCCGACGACGACCTGAGCAGCCTGATGCAGCTGATCCTGCAGGTGCATGCGCACGGCGGTGCGGTACAGGAGCCGCTGCGGCAGTTCAGCGTCCGCCTGCGCGAACAGCGCCGCAATACCTTGAAGGAAAAGGTCGGCAAGCTCTCGGTCAAGATGACCGTGGTGATGATGCTGACCCTGCTGCCAGCGCTGATGCTGGTCCTTGCCGGCCCCGCGCTGGTCGCGCTGGCCACAACCATGTCCAAGATGGGATCGCCCTGATGCCTGCCCTGCGCAACACCTGCCTGCTGTTTGCTCTCGTCGCCGTCGCCGGCGGCTGCTCATCGACCACGCCGAAGTATCTGCGTGCGCCCAGCCTGGCCGCGCCCGAACCGGCACCGCAGGACAGCCGCAACGCCTACCTGGAGCTGATCGAGCGCATGCAGCAGCAGGGGGCGTGGTATGCCTCGCTGGCGCATGTCGATGCCTTCCGCCAGCGCTACGGGGACCCGCCGGCGTTGCGCCTGCTGCAGGCCGATGCATTGCGCGAGACTGGACAGGCCGACGCGGCGATCGCCCTGTATCGCGACCTGTCCAGCGGTCCGCAGGCGGCTGCGGCGGCACATGGCCTCGGCCTGATCGCTGCGCGCCGCGATGACGATGCCGGCAGCGAGCAGGCGTTGGCGCAGGCCACCCAGCTGCAGCCATTGAATACCAGCTACCTGGGTGACCTCGGCTATGCACGGCTGCGCGCCGGCCGCTTCGAGCAGGCGCGCGAACCGCTGGCCAAGGCGCTGGAGTTGTCACCAGGCAACGCCAAGGCCACCGCCAACCTGGCGCTGTGGGCGGTGCTTCGTGGCGATACCGCCACCGCCGAGCGTCTTGCCCAGCAGGCCAACCTCAACGAAGAAACCCGCAACAGCATCCAACAGCAGGCCGCACAGATCCGCGCCCGCCTGCAGCAACGTCATGCCGCTGCCGCTGCTGCGGCAACGGTCACGCCACCCGCCCCAGCGACGGCGACGGCGACGGCGATGGCGATGGCGATGGCGATGGCCAGCAGCAAAACAACAGGCAGCACACGACTGGCAGCCGAACCGCGCCGCGATGCCCGTGATGCGCGCGATCCGCAGCGCCTGCCGCCTTCGATGCTGGAACGCTTCAGCGCCTCCGACCGCCCGAACGGGAACACACCATGACCGCGAAGCCCCTGTCCCGACGCCTGCTGCCCGTATTGACCTGCCTGCTGGTTGCGGGAGCCGCGCAAGCGCAGCAACAGCCGTTGACCGGGCAGATGCTCGGCGGTGGCAGTCCATCCACCCCGGCAGCGCAGCCACTGCAGTCCGAGCCACTGCCTACGGTCGACCTGGCAGCGCCCGCCACACCGACGCCGGTAACCGCTACCACGGCGGTTGTCGCCGCCGACGGCATCGCTCCAGCACCGCGCCCGGTACGCAGCCAGATCGGTGATACCGCACGCAACCTGTTCCGCCTGCAGGCATCAGGACAGCAGGCCGGGCAGCATCTACCGATCCTCGGCGACCAGGCCACCCTGAGCTATGCCCGCTACATCAAGAGCTTTGAACACGAGATCCCGGACTTCTTTGAAACCGATGTCGCCAAGTCCAAGGGAACATCTTCATCCGGACGCTGAGGTAGGCCATGAAACGCCCACGCCAATTCAGTTTCAGCCGCCCGCGTGGTGGCATGTCGATCACCATGATGCTGGTCATGCTGGCATTGCTGGCGATGCTGGGTCTGATCGAAATCGGCTATCTGTTCTGGGCCAAGCGTGACGCGCAGAAGGTCGCCGACCTGGCCGCACTGGCCGGCGCGCAACGACTGGAGCTGTGTACCTCGGACAACAGCGACAACAGTGCCGCGCGGCAGAGTGCGCTGACCCAGAACAAGTTTGCGGGGAGCCTGGAGATCCGTTGTGGGAACTGGAACGTGACCCGGGCCACCGAGGGGCACTTCAGCCCGGTCGTCGATGCGGCGAATCAGCGCAACGCCGTTCGTGTCATCACCCGCCGCGCGGTGCTTCCCTTCTTCGGGCAGAACAGCAGCCTGCCGACCGTGACCGCCCAGGCCGTGGCACGCCGTGCAGAACCTACGGCGGTTTTCAGTGTCGGCTCGCAACTGCTGCGCATCAACGGCAATACGCCACTGGGAAATGTCCTGAAACTGGTAGGTGCCGACCTCGACAAGACCACCCTGCTCGGTTACGACGGCCTTGCACAGGCGCATATCACCCCGAATGGACTGCTGCAGGCACTGGGCATTCCGATCGACGTCAACATGGGCGTGGCGGAGTTCAACAATCTGCTGGCCGGCCGCAAGGTCAAGCTGGGCAAGATCCTTCAGGCCACCGTTGACCTGCTGACCCAACAGGGCGTTGCCCACGTGGACCTGAGTGCACTGGAGAATGCCCTGGTCGTGAAGGGCATCGACCTCAAGCAGCTGGAGGTGAAACTCGGTTCCGATGACAGCGGCGGCGGCTTGTTCGCACGCGTGGTCGCGCCGGATGGAACAATTTCCAGCGCGCTGCAGGCCGATGTCAATGTGCTGGACCTGATCGGCACCAGCATCAGCATCGCCAATGGTGGCCGTGCAGTCTCGGTCGATGAACTCAACCTGCTGGGCCTGGTCAATGCGAAAGCCGCCGTGGTGGAGCCGCCGTCAATCGCCATCGGTGGCATTGGCTCGCGCGCCTACAACGCGCAGATCCGCGTCTTCCTCGACATCGATACCAACAACATCCCCGTTGCAGGCGGCGTGCTTTCACTGTTGGGCATCCGCCTGAAGCTGCCGGTCCATGCAGACGTGACCAATGCAATGGCGACCCTGACCAGCCTCCAATGTGGCAGCACACCTCCCACGGCGACGATCAAGGTCGAGTCCTCCGTGCTGCGCGCCTGCGTCGGCAAGGTGGCCGACAGCGAGCGGTTCTCCAAGCAGAATGTCTGTGGCGACACCCTGCAGAAGGAACAGATGCTGACACTGCTCGGCGCCCCGCTGATCAATGACAGCATCAAGGTCAATACGCTGACCGACACTCAAAGCCTCACCCTCCCCGCCGGCGCGACCGGTTCAACCCAGGTCAACTCGCTGGAGGTGGGCACCGCCGTGTCCGACCTGGTCAGCGAACTGCTGCGCGTACTCTCCGGCGTGCTCGATCCGCGCGACGACGGCATGAGCCAGGGCTCGACCGCAGCGCAGTTGGCCGATCGCTACCTGAAAGCCGCCAACGTTGGTCGCAATCGCTATGACGTCGATGCGTCCATCAAGCTGCTTGAACTTGGCGACCAGACACGGGGGCTGAAACCCTTGGGCGCGTGGGTTGTACCCAAAGGTGTTCCAAAACCCTGCCTGGTGGGCCTGCTCACATGCTGGGAGGATGGTTCCGTCTGGAAGGGCTATCGCACGGCCGTGACTGGCGAAGGGCTGGGCGTGCTGCCGGCACTGCTGGGTAGCCTGCTCGGCGGACTGACCGTCAACCGGTGCGCAAGCCTGCTGATTTCCTTGAGCGATCAGGCCTACAACAACTGCATGACGCAGAACCTCGCGTCCTACCTGCAGACCGCCCAAGACGGCTTCCTGGACCAGTTCGCCGGCGAGGGCGTTACCGCCCCCGGCAATGGCCCGGTCAGTTGTTCGGGCCTCCTCTGCTTGCTGCTGAAGCCCGCCCTGGATGTCCTGAAGCCGCTGCTCAACAGTGTCGGCTCGCTGCTGCGCTCGCTGCTGGCCCAGGTGCTGGGCCTGGAACTAGGCCGTACGGATGTGCATGTGCAGTCCATCCAGTGCACGCCCGCGCAACTGGTCTACTGACCCGTGACGGGCGCCCTTGGCGGCGCCCGCGCCCATGCTAGACTCCCGGCGGGGAACCACCTTCATCTCAACCCACACTCATCCGTGGATGGTCTAGACATGCGAGAAACTTCAGGGGGCGCGGTCTTCGCCCGGCACGCGCGCAGCGCGGCAATGCTGGCCGTGGCCATGATGCTGGTGGCACCGGCGGCGATGGCTGCACGAGGCGACCGCGAAGCTGCCGCAGAGCCGGCCGCGCGCACTGCACCGGTGGTACGCAACACCGTTGACGAACTCAAGCAGCTGATGGATGCGCGCCAGCTGACCGAGCTGCGCACCACCTACAACGGCAACTATGGCGCCAGCCTGCTGTTCAACGCCAACACCCTGACCTACTACGTCGCCCTGTTCCAGGAAAAGAATTTCTGGCGGGTGATCAAGACCGACGCCGTCGACAACGCCGAGCGTGTTTACCGAACCTTCGCGCAGCAGTCCGAGCAGCTGGCACAGGTCTATATCGACACTACCCGCCTGGAAGCCGGCAAGCGCTATACCGAGCGCCTGGTGGCCTACAACGAGGAACGCCTGCGCACCCTGCAGCAGGAAATGGAACAGCAGCAGGCACAGTCCGCCCAGGTCAGCGCTGCCCTGCAGCAGGCCCAGCAGCAGGCGGTCAGCCTGAGCAGCGACGTGCAGAGCACCAACAGCCAGCTGGATTCCCTGCAGCGCCGCATCCAGATCCTGCAGGCCGAACAGGGCAACCCGGAACTGAGCCTGCCCAAGCCGGACAGCGTGCCCTCGCCGGCACCGGCGGCCAACGACGGACGCTGAGGTCCAGGACCTGGCATTTGCTGACAACGGCGCCCAAGGGCGCCGTTGTCGTTTCTGGCACTCCTGGATTCAGCGACACGCGTCATGCACCGCGTCATCCAGCTGCCGCCGCTGTACGAAGTCCAGGCGCTTGGCCTTGGCGAGCGCCTGCCCGCGTTGCTGCCGCGCACGCTCACAGGCTGTGGGATCGGTGCTGATGGGTATCAGCGCGGCGTGCGCCCGGCCCGACCGCACGCTGCGAGGTCGGGCCGGGACTGCACTGGCCGCCTTGGCTGCCTTCGGCAACGGACCACGCGACAGCGACGCCTCTGCCGGCACCTCCCATCGCCATTCCGCACGCCCCTGGCACGGCGTCTGCTGGTAGACCGGATGCGGTCCATCCACGCACTTGTAGACATTGGTCTGCGCATGCACCACTGCGGCCAACAGGAGGCACAACAGGGGGCTGCATCGCACTCTCGGCATCGCGGGCTCCTCGACCAGGCTGCGGCCATCGTCGACATGCCGACCACGTTGCGCCAGAGCGATATGCGTCAGGGCCGGGCAATCCAGCACAGCCGTGCAAGCCGCCCGGCGTGCGCTGCGCTGTACTGCCGAAGGCACCGGCATCCACGCCAGCGCCTTCCCTCCCTTCAGCCAAGGAAACCACAATGAGCAACTTCGTCACCGTCGCCGACGGCGCGCGCATCTTCTACAAGGATTGGGGTACCGGACAGCCGATCGTGTTCGCTCACGGCTGGCCACTGTCTTCCGATGCCTGGGACCCGCAGATGCTGTTCATGGGCCAGAACGGCTTCCGCGTGATCGCTCACGACCGTCGCAGCCACGGCCGCTCCAGCCAGACCTGGGACGGCAACAACATGGACACCTACGCCGATGACCTGGCCGCCGTGCTCGAGGCGCTGGACCTGAAGGACGCGATCCTGGTCGGCCACTCCACCGGTGGCGGCGAAGTGGCCCATTACATCGGGCGCCACGGCAGCAAGCGCGTGGCCAAGGTGGTGCTGGTCGGCGCCGTGCCGCCGCTGATGCTGAAGACCGATGCCAACCCGGCCGGTACCCCGCTGGAGGTCTTCGACGGCATCCGCAAGGGCACCAGCGGTGACCGCTCGCAGTTCTTCAAGGACCTGACTACGCCGTTCTTCGGCGCCAACCGCGACGGCAACAGCGTTACCCAGGGCATGCGTGATTCGTTCTGGCTGCAGGGCATGCTCGGTGGCGTCAAGGGCCAGTACGACTGCGTGCACGAATTCTCGGAAGTGGATTACACCGAAGACCTGAAGAAGATCGACGTGCCGGCGCTGGTCGTGCACGGTGATGACGACCAGATCGTGCCATTCGATGCCTCGGCCAAGCTGTCCTCGCAGATCATCAAGGACGCCGAGTTGAAGGTGTACGCGGGTGCGCCGCACGGCCTGACCGTCACCCACGCCGACCGGTTCAACGCCGATCTGCTGGCGTTCGCACGCGGGTGATGTACCGCGGCGGCACCATGACGATGCCGCCGCTTCTGCGGTCGCAAAAAGGGGACGGAGGGGATTAAGTCGCTTGTGTACAAACGACTTAATCCCCTCCGTCCCCTTTTTTGTCAGATATCGCTGTGGTGGTGCGGGACCCCGGTCTTCGGCAACGGATCATGGCCGCCCACGAAATGGCGCACTACCGGCGCACGTTCGCCACGATGCAGCCCGCGCAGCACTTCCTGGATCGCCTTGTCATCGGCGGTGATGCGTTCGTGCTGGCGCAGGTGCTCCAGCCACGATGGGGTCACGAAATACTCAAGGTGGATGCCTGGGCTGGCCACGTCCTCCACTACTCCCCAGACCACGGCGCCATCACGACGCCGGATCGTTCCCAGCGCGCGCATCTGCGCCTGGAACTCGGCGCGGTCAGCATCGTCAATCCGGTACTCGAGGGTGACCAGTACCGGGCCGCAATCGTTCGATACCGGCACCGACAGTTCCGGTGCCGGCCAGTGCCCGGCCGGACTTAGGTTCAGATCCTCGGTGCCAGCGATGCGCACGCGCCACACCAGCAATCCGCCGATCACTGCGCCAGCGGCAGCCACCAGCAACGCCAGCTCCGGCGAGGTGCGCTGCGCCAGCGCGCCCCAGCTCAGGCCACCGGCCGCCATACCAGCGGAGAACACCATGATGTACAGCGCCAGTGCACGCGCCCGTACCCACGCTGGCACTGCGGTCTGCGCGGCAATCTGCAGCGACGACAGCACGGTGATCCAGGCAAAGCCATTGATCAGCATCACCAAGGGCAGCACGTACCAGCTGCGGGTCAGCGCCAGCCCGACCAGGCTGAGCGCCAGCGACAGCGTGGCCAGCAGCACCAGCAGGTCGCGATCCATCTGCGCGCGCAGCTTCGGCAGCAACAACGCACCACCCACGGCACCGATCCCGATGCAGCCGAGCAGCATGCCGTACTGCCCCGCCCCACCCTGCATCTGGCCGCGTACCACCACCGGCAGCAGTGCATTCATCGCCGCAGCAAAGAAGAAGAAGCCGACCGACTTGATCAACACCGCCTGCAGGCGCCCGGCGCGGCTGGCATAGCGCAGGCCCGCCTTCAGTCCAGCACCGAAGCCCTCCGGCGGCAGACTCGACTGCTTCGGGTCACGCTTCCAACCCCACACCACGAACAGCATTGCGGCAAAGGTGATGGCGTTGAAGCCGAACGCCCAGACCGCACCGAGCTGGGCGACGATCACGCCGCCGATGGCCGGGCCGATCGAGCGCGCGATGTTGATGCCGATCGAGTTCAGCGCCACCGCTGAGGCCAGCATCGGCTGCGGCACCAGTTCGGACACGATCGCGGCCTGTGCCGGCATCGCCATCGCCGCACCGCAACCCATGCAGAAGGTCAGCAGCACCAGCAGCTGCGGCGTCAGCATGTCCAGCGCGGTCAACGTCGCCATCACGGCGGCGACCAGCAGCATCCAGGCCTGGGTCGCCAACAGGTACCTGCGGCGATCGACGATGTCGGCCAGCGTTCCGGCGGCCAGCGCCAGCAGTACGATCGGCACGGTGGTGGCCGACTGCACCAAGGCCACCATCAACGGCGAACCGGTACGTTCGGCCATCACCCAGGCGGCGGCCACGTCATTGACCCAGGTGCCGATGTTACTGGCCAGGATTGCCAGCCAGATCGAACGGAACATCTGGATCTTCAGCGGGGACCAGGCACCTGCGGCCTGTGCGGGGGGTTGCGACGCGGTTGCGTTCACCATTGCCATGCTCCAACGATCGAGGCGAACAGCGTGTCCTGGCCGCCGGCCTGCTTCAGCGCAGGACCCGCATCGACCCAGGCCAGCTGCAGCTGCCATTGCCAGTGTTCGCTGGCCTGCCAGCGGGTTTCGGATTTGTACTGATTACCGATGCGGCGCGCGCCACCGGCGCTGCCCGGCAACGCCACCAGCGGTGCCGGCGTGGCGTAGACCGCATCGGCGCGACGATGCTTCCAGGCGATCTGTACGCCCAGCTCCGTCGTCACCGTGTCGTGCAGACGCAGGGTCAAGGTTGGCTGGAGGTCCATCAGGTTGGCCGGGGCCAGCAGGCTGGCCTCGCTGAAGTAGGCCGATTTCGGGAACAGCGCATTGAAGGTTCCCAGGCGGCCGTCTCGCGGATTGCCATCGCCACTGGCGATGTCCGCCTTCAGCCCCAACCGCGGTTGCAACGGCAGGTCCGTCCAGCGCCACCCCGTATCGGTGGCCAGCGTCCAGGCGCGGATATCGAGCGTGCCGATGGCCGTTCGCAGTTCACCGCCCTGCGCCACCAGCTCGCTGTTCCAGTCCAGTGCACCGGCCTGGCCGAACCAGCGTGCACCCACGGTCTGCCGCCGCTCGGCGCCGGAACCAGCCGCGAAGCGTGCGCCTTCGCGGCGGTAGTCCAGCAGATACAGATCCCACTGTCCCGCGCCCTGCCCGCGTGCCGTGGTGGCATAGGCACCCCACAGGTGGGCACCGTGTTCGCCGCGATCATCAAAGGCACCCGGCCGGTTCTCCACCGGTCGCAGTGCCATCAGATCCAACGTGCCGAGGCGGCCCTTCCAGCCCAGGCGCGCACCGTCGAAGGCCAGGCGGATGTTCGGCCCATCGCGCACCGACAACAGCCGCGAGCTTCCGTAGCCGGCTTCCTGCCGACCGAGTTGCAGGTGGAAGCCGCTGCGCTGCCAGCGCCAGTACGCCTGCTGCACATCCAGCGCGCCGCGGTCGGTGCGGCCGGCTCCACCTGCCTTGCCATTCTCGGCATGCACGCCCAGCTGCAGCTTCGCCTGCCAGCTGTCCTCCGCATAGGTGGCCGAGGCCAGCGCGCGCAGCAGGCCGTAGCCATCTTCACTGCTGCCGATGCCGAACCGGGTCGGGTCGTAGTACAGGCCACGCAGGCGCAGCGAGGCGTCCAGTTGCAGCTGGCCGTTGCCAGCATCACTGCAGCGGCCCCCCTCGCAGGCCAGCGCCAGCGATGGCGCGGCCAGCAGCGCCAGGCTCAGAACGCGAAGCACGAACATCCCATCGCGCCCCAGAATGCGGTCAGGTCATCGGTGGGCGCCGCATGCCGTGCGGCATGACCATGAGCGCCGTGCGTACTGCAGGCCACGCCGTGATGGTGGCGATGGGCGGCGGCCAACCCGGTGGCGGCACCGCCGACGTGGTAGCCACCGAACCGGTTGACCGGCGACCAGTCCGGCATCGCTGGCGGCAGCTGCGGCGCCAGCCCGGCGTAGTCGCCGTCGGCATGCACGATGCGGCCGCCGACGACGGTCAGCAGGCTGGTGATGTCGGCAATCTGCGCGTCATCGACACGGAAGAAATCGGCCGAGAGCAGGATGAAATCAGCCAGCTGGCCCTTCCGCAGCGTGCCCTTCACCGCTTCGTCGCCGGAGAACCAGGCGCTGCCCTGGGTCCACAGGCGCAGCGCCTGCTCGCGTTCGAGCAGGTTCTCATCGCCATACAGGGCCAGCCCGCCCACGGTGCGCCCGGTCACCAGCCAGGACAATGCCACCCAGGGGTTGTAGCTGGCTACGCGGGTGGCATCGGTACCGGCACCGACCGGCACGCCTTCGGCCAGCATGCGTTTGACCGGCGGCGTATGCCGCGCGGCCTGCACGCCATAGCGCTCGACGAAAGCCTCGCCCTGGTAGGCCATGCGGTGTTGTACGGCGATGCCACCACCCAGCGCGCGGATACGTTCGATGTTGCGCGGGGTGATGGTTTCGGCGTGGTCGATGAACCAGTGCAGGCCATCGAACGGCACCTCGCGGTTGACCTGTTCGTAGACATCGAGGATGCGGGTGATGCTCTCGTCATACGTTGCGTGGATGCGAAACGGCCAGCGCTTCTCCACCAGCAGCTTCACCACGTCATGCAGTTCGGGCTCAAGCTCCGGCGGCAGCTCCGGACGTGGCTCGTTGAACAGCTCGAAATCGGCCGCCGAGAACACCAGCATCTCGCCGGCACCGTTGTGGCGCAGCAGGTCGTCGCCCTGGCGCGGCTGCAGGATCTCGCTCCAGCCACGGAAGTCATCCACCTCCTTGCCCTTGTTCTGGGTGAACAGGTTGTAGGCGATGCGCACTGTCAGCTGGTCATCGCGGTGCAGCTGCTCGATGACCTGGTAGTCCTCGGGGTAGTTCTGGAAGCCGCCGCCAGCGTCGATCACCGAGGTGATGCCGAGCCGGCTCAGTTCGCGCATGAAGTGGCGCGTCGAGTTGGCCTGGTACTCGATCGGCAGGCGTGGGCCCTTGGCCAGCGTGGCATACAGGATCAGCGCATTGGGCTTGGCCAGCAGCAGCCCGGTGGGGTTGCCCAGCGAATCACGCACGATCTGCCCGCCCGGCGGATCCGGCGTGTCCTTGCTGTAGCCGCACGCGCGCAGCGCGGCACGGTTGAGCAGCGCGCGGTCGTACAGGTGCAGCAGGAACACCGGCGTATCCGGCGCGATGTCGTTGAGCTCCTGCAGCGTCGGCAGGCGCTTCTCGTTGAACTGCGCGGCAGTGAAGCCACCCACCACACGTACCCACTGCGGTGCGGGCGTGCGGTCGACCTGGGCCTTCAACATGTCCAGAGCGTCGCCCAGCGAACGCAGCCCGTCCCATCGCAACTCCAGGTTGTAGTTCAGGCCACCACGGATCAGGTGGGTATGGCTGTCGTTGAGGCCGGGCAGCAGGCGCCTGCCCTGGGCGTCGATCAGGGTCGCTTCATTGCCCCAGCCGCGCATGATCTCCTCGTCGCTGCCGACGGCGACGATGCGTCCTTCCTGCACAGCCAGCGCCTGCGCATGCGGCTGCTGCGGGTCGAGGGTGGTGATGCGGGCATTGCGGATGACCAGCGTGCTCATGCGACGCTCCTTGGAAGTGGAATCGAGTGCGGCAGCGGCGCGGCCGGCCAGACCGAGCGCAACAGCGGCACCACTGGCCAGCACCACGTTGCGGCGGCCGTGGTCGAGGGGATCGTGACTCATGCGAAATCTCCCGGAAAGCGTTGGCCGTCCAGCGCCCAGGCACCCGGCCCGGCCAGTGCGAGGGCCAGCAGCACCGTGGTCCACATCAACGGGTACTCGCTGCCGCCGCGCATCCAGAACCAGCCCTTGGGCAGGGCCAACAGGACGGTGAAGCCGATGAAGGCGGCCGCCGCAAGTGCGGCGATACGGGTCTGCCATCCCAGCAGCACGGCCAGCCCGGACAGCACCTGCAGCAAGGCCAGCAACAGCGGCAGCGGTGCCACTGCTGGCAGCCCGAAGGCACGCAGCTCGGTAGCGAAGCCGGACAGCCCAGGCCCACCAAACCAGCCGAACAGCTTGCCCAGCGCGTGCGGCAGCAGGAAGCCTCCTGCCGCCACGCGCAGCATCAGCAGGGCCAGGTCGAGGCCATGGCTGGCCACCATACTCAGTGCCCGCCTTCCTGCGCGCCGAACATGCGCTTGGCGTACTGGATGCCGATGCCGTAGCCGCCGGCGTGGTCGCGGGCAATGCCGGTGGTCAGGTCGTAGGTTTCCCCGCGTGCCCAGTCGCGCTGCAGTTCGAGCAGGTACTGCACGCTGGTCATCGGCACTGCGCCGGCCTGCACCATGCGGGTGATCGCCCGCTCATGCGCTTCTTCGCTGACATCGCCGCAGGCATCGGTGATCACGTAGACCTCGAAACCCTGCGCCAACGCCGACAGCGCCGGCCCGACAATGCAGACGCTGGTCCACAAGCCAGCAACAACCAGGCGGCGCTTGCCGATGCGGTTGATCTCATCGATCACCGGCTGGTCTTCCCAGGTATTCATCGAGGTGCGGTCGAACACCGTCTGGCCCGGGAAGATCTGCGGCAGTTCCGGGAACATCGGGCCGGAGAACGACGTTTCGGCGACCGTGGTCAGCACCACCGGCACATTGAAGCCCTTGGCACCCTTGCTGATCAGCGACACGTTGTTGCGCAGCGCGGAGATGTCGATGGTGTGGGTCGCAAACGCCATCTGCGACTGGAAGTCGATCAGCACCAGGGCGTGGTCGGTCGGCGACAGCAGCGCCGGGGCGGGAGTCGCGGTGGCAAGGCTCATGGGTGGACTCCGTTGGAAACACGATCAAGGGGATGCAACAGGGCGGCATCGCCGGCAACGTATTGGCCGGGGCTGCAGCCGGTCTCCGCGCGGAAGCTGCGGACGAAATGGCTCTGGTCGAAGAAGCCCAGCTGCTGTGCCAGGCGGGACATCGGCAGCTGCGCGTCTGGCAGCAGCTGGCGTGCACGTTCGATGCGCCGCCGGCGCACATAGCGCAACGGGCTGGCACCGGTACCGGTACGGAACAGACGCACCAGATGGAAGCGGCTGACGCAGGCGGCCGCTGCCAGCTCGGTCACCCGCAGCGGCTGCGACAGGTGCTCATCGACATAGCGCAGGGCGCGCTGCAACGCGGCGGCCTGCTGCGGTGCCAGTGATGCGGCGGGCGGATCAGGCGGAAAAATGGTGGCCATGCGGGACGCCGCGAGGGGGTGGCCCATGGTGCGTGGCGCCTGCGCGATGCCCTACCCCCGTCGGTCGAGGCCAGTACCTACCCGAATGGGGGAGGCCGACGGCTTAGCAGGCGCCGCCCAAACAAGCGTGCATCCAGTGAATAGGCGCCAGGGCCCAGCATCAACAGCGCCAACGGCAGCACCACCTGCGACCACGGCGCCTGCTGCGCGAACATGCCCACGGCCGCCATCAGCGCCGCCAGTGGCGTCAACACGCCCAGCATGAGCATCGGTACTGCCAGCAGGCACATCGCCGACCATCCGCCCGCATGCGTGCCAGGCGTGTACAGCGCGGTGGCCAGGCACAGCCGCAGCCACAGCAGACCGAGGCCCGGACCGCGATCAGGGAACATCACGAACAGCCGTTGCATGCCGGGGCTCCAGAGGACATGCCGGCGTGATAGCCGACGTCGGCGCACGCCGCCTACCCCGTTCGGGTCACCCTGGGTTGCCCCACACCTGCCAGAATGCGCGCCATGCGTGGCCGCCCCTTCCCGTTCCTGTGTCGCTTGCCGACGCTGCTGACGTGTCTGCTGCTGTTGACCGCCCTGCCCGCCCTTGCCGTGCAGCGCCCGCCGGTGAGCGGCGGACTGCCCGATTACGAGCACACGGCCTGGCGCGTCGGCCAGGGTGCGCCCGGCGACATCTGGGACATTGTCCAGGACCGCGACGGTCTGTTGTGGCTGGCCACGGGCTCGGGCCTGTACCGCTTCGATGGCCGTCGTTTCGAACGGCAGGCGGCGCCTGTCGGCAGCCAGTTCCCGTCCACCAACATGGTCACGCTGGCACCGGGCCGCGATGGTGCTCTGTGGATCGGCTACTTCCAGGCGGGCATCAGCCGGTTCGCACAGGGACAGCTGCACAGCTACGGCCGCGAGCAAGGGGTGCCGGTCGGCGTGGTCCCGCGCTTCAGCCAGGATCGCCAGGGCCGGCTGTGGGCGGCGATCAACGGCGGGCTGCGCCGCTTTGACGGACAGCGCTGGCAGCAACTGCCGGCCAGTGCCGGGCTGCCGGAGCGCCGCGTGCAGTGGGTGCTGCACGACAGCCGGGACACCTTCTGGGTCCTGGCCGACCTGAAGGTCTGGATGCGTGCAGCCGGCCAGACCGCCTTCCAGGACACCGGCATCGCCGTCTCGCAGATGGCGACGCTGGCCGAAAGCCCGCAGGGCGAAGTGTGGCTGGCCGACCGGGTGCGCGGCACCTCGCCGCTGGCCAATGCGCAGGGTCTGTTGGCGGCCAGCGAACGCGAAGCGCGGCGTCTTCCGGAGCTGGTCGCCGCGCGTCTGCAGTTCACTGCCGATGGTGCGCTGTGGGCCACGATGAGCCCGCACGGCGGCGTCGCCCGCATCACCTTCGACGGCACCCGGGCCGTGCGCATGGAGCGCTTCGATTCACCGCACGGCCTGACCGCCACCTCGGCAGTTCCAATCATCGTCGATCGCGAAGGCAATCTCTGGGTTGGCACCAATCTCGGCCTCAACCGCTTCCGCGCACGCAGCGTGCACACCCTGGCGGTGGGCCCGAGCGATCCCTACCGCTCGCTGGTGCGGGCCAGCGATGGCCGCGTGTATGGCTATGGCGAAGACCTCAAGCCCTACGATCTGCGGCGCCCCCTGCTGGATGGCAGCGCCACGCAGCTGCAGGCCGCCGCGCGCCAAGCACCTACGCCGATCTGGCAGTTCGACTGGGTCAATCTTGCGCGCACGGTAGCCGGCCACACCTCGCTGATCCCGCTGCCGCCGCCGTTCACCGGGCAACCGCTGCATGCGCTGCTGTTCCCCGACGACGAGCAGGCCTGGGTGTGTACGGGTGAGCGTGGCGTCCTGCACTACCTGCATGGGCAATGGCAGCGCGAGGTTCGCCTGCCCGAGCAGGCCTGCTCATCGCTGGCGCTGGATGCCCATGGCCAGCTGCTGCTTGGCTATGCCGACGGCCGCCTGCGCCGGATGAGTGCGAACCGCATCGAGAGCTTCGATGCCAGCCAGGGCCTGTCGGTGGGGCCGATCACCGCGATGCTGCATCACCAGGACATTCTGCTGGTCGCCGGCGAAGCCGGGCTGGCTGCGCGACTGGGCAATGGACGATTCGTTCCGGTGCGCACCGACATGGCCGGCGTCCTGGAAGGCATCACCGGCATGGTCGCCGATGCCAATGGCCACCTGTGGCTCAACGGCAGCCGTGGCCTGGTGCGGATGGAAAGCGGGCTGCTGCGCCGTGCCCTGCGCACCGGACTGCCGGTCACGCCGCGCCTGTTCGACGCGATCGACGGCATGCCTGGCATTGCCCTGCAGAGTGGACCGATCGCCACCGCGACGCTGGCCGACGACGGCCTGCTATGGCTGGCCACCAACCAGGGCCTGGCCTGGCTGGACACCACCCATTCGCACGTCAATACGATGGCCCCCAGCGTGCGCATCGGCGAGGTGCTGTATGGCAGCAAGCACGAGCCGCTGCGCGATGGCCTGCGCCTTCCCGCCGGTACCAGCCAACTGCAGATCGACTACGTGGCGTTGTCGCTGGCGCGCCCGGAGCGCAACCGCTACCGCTATCGCCTCTCCGGCGTCGACGACGGCTGGCAGGATGCCGGCAGCAGCACCCGCGCGTATTACACCAACCTCGCACCGGGCAATTACCGGTTCGAGGTGGAAGCGGCCAACGAAGACGGCATCTGGAGCACCTCCCCGGCCAGCCGCAGCTTCCGCATCGCGCCCACCTTCATGCAGACCGTGTGGTTCAAGCTGCTGTGCGCCGCCGCGATCCTCGCGCTGCTGATGATGGCGGTGCGCATCCGCAGCGGGCAGCTGGCTGCGCTGTTCCGCGCACGCCTGCAGGAACGCAATGGGGAACGCGAACGCATCGCACGCGACCTGCACGACACCCTGCTGCAGGGCAGCCAGGGCCTGATCCTGCGCCTGCACGCCATCAGTCAGTCACCCCAGACCCCGGCGCCGGTACGCGGCCAGCTGGAGGCGGCGATGCAACTGGCCGAGCGCAACCTTGCCGAGGGCCGCGAGCGGGTCAACGCCCTGCGTGAGGGGCCCTTCGTGGGCCGCGACCTCGCTTCGGCGCTGGCCGATGTTCACGCCGAATACGCCGGGCACGGCACCAATCCGCTGCGCCTGACCGTGGAAGGTGCGACGCCACTGCTGCAGGCCGATGCGGCCGAAGAAGTGTTCCTGATAGGGCGTGAGGCGATACGCAACGCGTTGCGTCATGCCAACGCCAGCGCCATTGAAGTAGAGCTGTCGTATGGCGCGCGGTGCTTCCTGCTGCACGTGCGCGATGATGGCGTCGGCATCGCCAACGAGAATGCCGGGCATGGCCATTGGGGCCTGCAGGGCATGCGTGAGCGCGCGCAGCGCCTCGGTGCGGAACTGCAACTGTGGACCCGCCCCGGGCTGGGAACCGAAGTCGCGCTGGCAGTTCCCACCCGGCGCCTGTATCAACGCCGCCCATCACGTTGGCGCTGGCCCTGGAGTAGAACGAGCCATGACTGAAACCCCTGCCCCGATCGGCGTACTGGTGGTCGACGACCACCCGCTGCTGCGTGACGGCCTGGCCGCCCTGCTGGGCGCCCATTCCGACCTGCGCCTGCTCGGTGAAGCCGCCGATGGCGAGGAAGCCATCGCACGCTACCAGCAGCTGCAGCCGGACGTGGTGCTGATGGACCTGCAGATGCCACGCCTGGATGGTGTGGAAGCCATCGTGCGGATCCGCGCGATGGATCCGCGTGCGCGCATCATCGTGCTGACCACCTACCGCGGTGACGTACGTGCGGTGCGGGCGCTGCAGGCTGGCGCCAGCGCCTACCTGCTGAAGGACATGCTGCGCCACGAGCTGGTCGATACGATCCGCATGGTCGCTGGCGGCCGGCGCGCACCGATTCCGCCGGCGGTGGCGGCCAGCATCGCCGCGCATGTGGTGGAAGACCGGTTGTCGCCGCGCGAGACTGAAGTGCTACGGCACGTGGCCGGTGGCCTGTCGAACAAGCGCATCGGCGAGCGTATGCAGATTTCCGAGCAGACGGTGAAGGCGCACATGAAGAGCCTGATGGACAAGCTGGGCGTGGGCGATCGCACGCATGCGGTGACCCAGGCGCTGCGGCGCGGGATCATCAGCCTGGACGACAGCGGTCACGATTGAAGGGTTGTTCGGCAGGGCTTGCAGCCCTGCACCCGCAGTAGTGCCGGCCGCTGGCCGGCAACCTCAACCTCAACAGCAACGGCAACAACAACAGCATGGATTCCGTGGGATGGCGGGGCGGTGTCGGACTGCGGGGACGCTGCAAGTACGTCCCTGTAAGCTTGGCAGCCGCATCCATGCGGCTGACACCCCGCACTCCGACACCGCCCCACCTCTGACAGATTCCGATGGCGGTTGGTAGGTGTCGACCTTGGTCGACACTTCTGTCAGATATCGAAATCAATCAGGGGTCAGATCCGTTCCAACAGACCGCAGGAACCTGTCGAAGGCGGGGTGGGTCCGGTTGCGGAGGCGTGAGCGCCATGGATGGCGCGACCGAGCCTCCATGGGTGAGGGCGCTTTGCTTGCGAAGCATTGCTTCGCAAGCGCCCGAACGCCCAGCCGCCAGCGGCTGGGCCGGACCGCGGAGCGGGATTCACGGCGCCCCCCGCAACCGGACCCACCCCGCCCACCTACAGGAACCCCGCCGTTGCTGTAGCCGTTGCTGTTGCCCCCAGCAGGTGCAGGGCTGCAAGCCCTGCCGAACACCACCCTTACTTCAATCGCAGCAGCAGGCTGCCGCCCGCACACACCACCGCCAGCCAGGCGACGCCGTGCCACCCCCATTGCGCCAGCGCCAGGCTGCCCAGCGCACCACCGGCGGCCATGCCGATGAACATGCCGGTGAACAGCAGCGCATTGAGGCGGCTGCGTGCCGGCGGCACCAGGCCGTAGACCAGGGTCTGGTGCGCCACCAGTGCCGACTGGAAACCGAAGTCGAACAGCAGTGCACTCACCACCAGCAGCGGCAGCAGCGCGGCGGCCGGCAACCAGGCTTCAGCCAGCAGCAGACCGAAGCCCAGCAGCGCCACTGCGATCGCCAGCCGCGCCACTGCATGGCAACCCAGTCGATCAGCGAAGCGGCCGGCGAACGGTGCGGCCAATGCGCCGGCCGCACCGGCGATACCGAACGCACCCGCCGCCGCACTGCCCAGGCCCAGACGTGCATGCAGCATCAGCGCCAGGGTCGACCAGAACGCGCTGAAGCCCACTGCCAGCAACGACTGGCTGGCCACCGCACGGCGCAGCTGCGGCTGCTCGCGCCACAACGCCAGCAACGAACCCAACAATGCCGGATAGCGTAGCGTGCTGGTCGGTGCGAAACGCGGCAGCGCACGCGCCATCACCGCACCCATCGCCGCCACCGATACCGCGGCCAGCACGAACTGCGTGCGCCACCCCCATGCTTCAGCCACCACGCCACTGACCACGCGCGACAACAGGATGCCGAGCAGCAGGCCGGTCATTACCCGGCCGACGATCTGGCCGCGCTGTGCATCCGGCGCCAGCACCGCAGCGGCCGGCACGATGTCCTGTGCCAGCGTGGCCATCAGCCCGACCAGCAGGCTGGCCATCAGCAGGCCCGGCAGGTGCCCGGCCATCGCTGCGGCGCCCAGTGCCAGTGCCAGCAACGCGGACTTCAACAGGATCAGGTTGCGGCGGTCGAAGCGGTCGCCCAACGGCGCCAACAGCAGGATGCCCAGTGCATAGCCAAGCTGGGTCAGGGTCGGCACCAGGCCAGCGGCGCGTTCGCCTGCGCCGAGGTCCTGGGCAATCAGGCCCAACATCGGCTGGCTGTAGTAGAGCGAGGCGACCGAAAAGCCTGCACCGGCGGCCATCGCCAGCACCAGCGGGGTGGAGGGTGCGCTCGCGGGTGTGGCGGCGGCGGACAGCGAGGGGGTAGACATGGGGGAGTCCGGTGGAGGAAGTGGGCGTATCCTGCCCGTATTCGCCCAGCGTCTGTAGTAGGCTCTTGCACATAAACTTCATACGTGAAACGCATGAACGACCTCGCCACCGGCGCCGATCGCCTGGATCTGCTGCGCACCTTCCTGCGCATCGTCGATGCCGGCAGCCTGTCTGCTGCGGCCGTGCAGCTGGGCACCACCCAGCCGACGGTCAGTCGCCGCCTGCAGGCACTGGAACGGCAGCTCGGCCTGCGCCTGCTGCAGCGTTCCACTCACGGCCTGCAGCTGACCGAGGATGGCCTGCGCTGCCAGCGCCATGCGCAACGCGTGGTCGACGAATGGGAGTCGCTGCAGGCCGAACTCCACGGCGAACCAGAAACGCTGCGCGGACGCCTGCGGGTGATGGTGCCGCACGCATTCGGCCAGGCGCAGCTGCTGCCGACCATGCTTGCGTTCCTCGCCCAGCACCCGCAGCTGAGCCTGGAGTGGATCCTGGAAGATCGACGCCCGGATTTCATCGCGGAAGGCATTGACTGTGCGGTGCGGGTGGGCCCCGTCGACGAACCGCGCATGGTCGCACTGCCGCTCGCCGAGGTACCACGCATCGTCGTAGCGGCGCCCTCACTGGTGGACGCCACAGCGGTCGGTACGCCCGAACAGGCACAGTCACTGCCGTGGATCTCGCTGGTCACCTACTACCGCGAACGCCTGCTGCTGCATGACGCGCAGGGGCGCGCGCATACCCTTTCAATCAGCCCGCGCCTGCTCAGCGACAACCTGTTCGTGGTGCAACAAGCCGCATGTGCCGGGCTCGGCGCAGCGGTGGTCTCGGCCTGGCTGGTGGCCGAGGACCTCGCACAAGGGCGGCTGGTGCAGCTGCTACCGGACTGGCAGGCGCCGGCACTGCCGGTACACGTGGTATTTCCCGCCGCGCGCCAGCAGCCGCCACGGCTGCGCGCCTTCATCGATGCGATGAAGGCAGCGCTGCCGCAATTGCATGGAATGCGGCCGGCACCACGCTAGGTCACCGGCCGCATCACCCACGCGTGGCGTGGATCTGCCGAGGGTACGGATAGATCCACGCGATGCGTGGATTCCTTCCCCCCGCAATCAGTTGGCTTTGGCCGCCTCGGCATCCCACGTCGCAACCTTGGCCTTGGTGTCAGCCAGCATCTTGTCCAGCGCGGCGCGGTCATACACGTTGCCACGCAGGATCACGCTGTCGATCTTTTCGGTGGCGGCAATGTCATGCAGCGGGTTGGCGGTCAGCAGCACCAGATCGGCCGCCTTGCCCTGTGCAACACCACCGTAACGGTCCATCTGGCCGAACCAGGCCGGGCCGGAACGGGTTGCGGCCGACAGCGCCTGCGGTGCGCTCAGGCCCTCCTTCACGAACAGCTGCAGCTCCTGGTGCAGGGCGATGCCCGGGAAGTTGAACGAGTTGAGGAAGCCTGCATCAGTGCCGGCGATGATCGTCACGCCGGCCTCCTGCAGCATCGGCAGCACTGCGGCCACCTGGTGGTACTGCGCGTGGCGCGCTTCGATCTGCGCCGGCGTGGCCTTCGCCGCGCGGTCCACGCGCCACTGGTAGGTCGCGCGCAGGCCAGGGCCGATGTAGGCCAGGTACGGATCTGTGGCGTGGTCATCCTGATCAAGGAAGTCGAGGATGCGGCCACCGTTGAGGGTCGGGGTCACGAATACGCCACGCTTGGCGAAATCGCGGTAGGCATGCATCGCAGTGTCACGGTCGAAGCTGGCGTCGAGGCGGCGGTTGGCTTCGGCGCGATCGATGCGGCCGGCACCGAAGTCGGCGGCGATCTTCGCTTCGTCCTTGCTGCCGGCCTTGAATGCGTAGTCCAGATGCTCGATCGAAGCCAGGCCGGCATCGACCGCCTGCTCCACGGTCAGCGCCATCGGAATGTGACCCGAGGCCTTGAAGCCGGCCTTGCGCGCAGCACTGGCCGAGTACAGGAACAGCTCCGGCTTCAGCGTGCTGTCGGTGATCTTCACGAAATCGACCTTGTCGTGCTGCAGGCGGGCGATCGCCTTGTCGGCGTCGGCCTCGCTGCCCACTTCGATCGTGCCCTTCCAGACCGGCTTGATGCCTTCGATCTTCGCGCCCGAACTGAGCAGGCGTGGGCCGAACAGCGTGCCCTTGGCGATTTCGCCACGCCACTGCAGCACCTGCTCGGGCAGATCGCCGGAACAGTCGCGCACGGTGGTGATGCCGTGCGCGATGTACAGCGGCAGCAGTGCCTTGTTCTCTTCGATCAGCGCCGGGCCACCACCGAAGTGCACGTGCATGTCCCACAGGCCCGGGATCAGGTACTTGCCCTCGGCATCGATCTGGCGGGCCGCGCTCCACTGGCTGCGCAGCCGCGCGTCCGGGCCGACGGCGACGATGTCCTCGCCACGGATCACCACGCTCTGCCCGGCCAGGGTGCTGGCGTGCTCGACATCGACCACGGTGGCATTGCGGATCAGCAGGTCGGCGCGCTCGGCGGCAGACGCCGACAGAGGTGCTACCGCAAGGAGGATGGCAAGCGATAACGGACGGGAACGGAACATGGACAGCATCCTGGTGGGCACGCGCAGCGTGCGGAGTGGAAGGGAACGGTCTTCAGCGTGCCGCGCCATGCTGGCGCAGCTGGGTCTCGATTTCGGTGTAGCCGCGCTTGCGCGCGTGCGCCAGCGGCGTCACACCGTCGCCGTCGGCCAGCTCGGGGTCGGCACCGGCATCAAGCAGCAGCTGCACGATCTGCACGTGGCGCGCGCCGCCGTCGCCTAGCAGGATCGCTTCCAGCAGCGCGGTCCAGTGCAGGCGGTTGACATGGTCCACCGCAACACCAGCACGTAGCAGCGTGCGCACCGTTGCCACGTGGCCGCGCTCGGCGGCAGGAATCAGTGCGGTGCCGCCATAGCGGTTGGTGCTGCGCAGATCGGCGCCATGCGCCAGGGTCATCGCCAGGATCTCATCCAGTCCACGCGCGCCGGCGTACAGGTAGGCGCTGTCCTGCATGGCGTCCTTGGCATTGACGTCGGCGCCGGCTTCGATCAGTTCACGCGCGACGTCTACATTGTTGCCATGCGTGGCAAGCAGCAGCGGAGTACGGCCCTGGTCATCACGCGCCTCCAGATCGGCGCCGTCTTCCAGCGCCCCACGCACTGCCTCGGCATCACCGCGGGCGGCGGCATCGCGCAGGCGGGCATCGGCCGAGCCCACGGTGGCAGAACAGGCTGGAATGACCATCGCCAGCAGGCACAGCAGCAACAGGCGACCCACCGGAGCAGGCCAGCGATGGCAACGATGGATTCGCATCTTCGGTTCTCCTGTGCGGCGAGCCCAGCGGGCGATGCCGGTACAACCGGGGCGCGGTGCTTGCTGCCCCCTCCCCTGCATGGTAGAAGTCGCCACGTGCATCCAGAAGTGAAATGTTCAAATGCAAGACAGTGCCAAATCGAATAGAACGCTGTTCGAACTGGACCTGCTGCGGGCGCTGGTGATGGTGGCCGACTGCGGCAGCTTTACCACGGCGGCCACACGCCTGCATTCGACGCAGTCCACGGTCAGCCAGAAGGTGCGCCGGCTGGAGGAACTGGCCGGGCATCGCCTGCTCGAACGTGGCCACCGCGACGTGCACCCCACCGACGCCGGTCACACCCTGCTTGGCTACGCGCGGCGCATGCTCGACCTGAACGAAGAAATGGCACAGGCGCTGGCCGGCGCTACCGTGGAAACCGCGGTGCGCATCGGTGTCCCCGAGGACTTCGTCAACGCACAGACCACGCGCATGCTGGCCGCCTTCAGCCGCCGCCACCCACAGGTGAAACTGGAGATCAGCAGCGGCCTCAGCCGCGACCTGGCCCACGGCTTCGACCACGGCGAACTGGACCTGGTGCTGGTCAAGCAACGCCGCAACACCCGCCAGGCAGTGCACTGCCGACGCGAGCCGATGCACTGGATCGACAGCCTGCGCAGCAGCAGCAGCTGCCTGCTGCAGGACCCACTGCCGCTGGTGACCTTCCCGCCGCGCGGGCTGTACCGCGACGAGATGATCCACGCCGTGGAGGCGCTGGGCCTGCGCTGGCGCATCGCCTTCACCAGTTCCTCGCTCAGCGGCATCCAGGGTGCGGTGGCCGACGGCATCGGCATCAGCCTGCTGCCACGCCGCGCGGTCACCCGCGATCACCGCATCATCGATGGCGAACGCGAGCTGCCGGTAATCGACAATTACGAGATCGGCCTGCTGCATCGTGCCGACGCAGATGATGCTGTGCGCGCGCTGGCCAGCGAACTGTGGAGGCAGGTGCAACGCGAACCGGATTGATCACCGCACCTGAGGTAGTGCCGGCCGCTGGCCGGCAACCTCGACAGCCACATTGTCCGGCGTGGATCTCGCGCATTGATCATCGAAATCTGATCAATTCCAGCGCTCAAAGGCAATTGGCCTCCCGTTACAGTACCGCTGTTTCCGTGCCCCACGGCGCTCTGCCATGTCCGACGAAATCCCCACCCGCTTCGATCCCCTGCCCGCTGCGTTGCAGACGCATCTGCAGCACCAGCGCTCGCTGATCGCCGCGCGCGTGGCCGCCGGCTTTCCCACCCTGCCGGTGCAATGGCCGCTGCCGGCCGCCACGCTGCAGCGCGTGGTCGATGCCGAGCTGATCGACCGTGATGACTGCGATGGCTGGGAAGCGCTGGGCGTGGCGTTCGGTGACACCCTGGCACAGCGCGTGCCGGGCCTGGCCTGGATGCAGGTCACCGATGCGTGGGGCATCGACGCGGTGCTGCGCTATGCCGACAGCAGCCTGCAGATCGGCGCCAGCACGCTGCTGCTCAAGCGCGTCGAGCAGGGCGAGATCATCGACATCGCCCATCTGCTGGTGTGGCTTGAGGAATTCGTCGCCACCCGCGCCGACGATTACGTCTGAAAAACTGCCGAGCATGGCTCGGCTCTACAAGGGTTCGCGCGGCGTGGATCTACAGCCAGCGGCCGTCGACCACCACGCGGCGCTCCACCGGCACCCCGGCCACGGCGGCCGGGCCGTGGTCGGCACGCACCGCCACGAAAGTGGCCGGATGCCCTTCCGCAAGACCGTACTGCGGCAGCCCGATCACCTGCGCGGCCTGGCTGGTGACCATGTCCAGCGCCAGCATCAGGTCGGCATCGGTATGGAAGCCGGAGCGATAGCCCAGCAGCATCGCGCGTTGCAGCAGGTCGCCATTGCCATACGGCCACCAGCAGTCACGAATGTTGTCGTTGCCGGCGAACACGCGCACGCCGGCGTCATGCAGCGCGCGCAGCGGCGGGAACGGATGATCACCCGGCGCGTTGCTCATGATCGCTACGCCGGCCGTGGCCAATGCTTCGCCCACCTGCAGCGCGCGCGCCAGCGGCACTTCACCCAGCGAATAGGCATGGCTGACCGCAACACGCCCCTGCAGGCCAGCGGCCCGGGTCCGCGCAGCGATGCGCAGCAGCTGAGCCAGGCCGGTTTCGCCGGGCTCATGCAGATGGATGTCCAGTTGCACGCCGTAGCGCTCGGCCAGGCCGAACAGCAGCGCCAGCTGGCCTTCGGCATCGCCATCGAGTGTGGTCGGATCGATGCCGCCCAGCACGTCCACACCCGCTGCAAGGGCCTGCTCAAGCACCGCTGCGGTACCAGCGCAGGACATCACGCCCGCCTGCGGGAACGCCACCAGCTGGATGCACATGATGTCGGCGCAGCGCAGCGCGGCCTCTCGCACCGCTTCCAGGTGGCCCAGGCCGGTGCTGCCATCGATATCGACATGACAGCGCATCGCCACTGTGCCGAAGCCGCTGCACTGGCGGATCAGCGCCTCTGCGCGATCGACCATCGGCGCCGCACCTGCCACTGCCGCCTTTTCCACCGCCAGCCGCTCACGCAGGCTGTTCACCGGCTGATGCGGGTGCCAACGGTCGCCGACGAAGCTTTTGTCCAGGTGGATGTGGCCGTCGACCAGCCCGGGCAGCACCGCGAAGCCCTTCAGATCGACGCATTCCGCCCCATCGTCGGGCCTGGCATCGCCATTGAGCCCGCTGATACGGCCGTCACGGATATGGAAGTGCAGCGATGCACCGTTGCGGTCGACACCGCCGTGGACGAACTGCAGGGTCATCGGGAACTCCCGGAAAGGCAAGACTGGCGCCATCGTGCGCCTCGACACAGCCATCGGCCAACGAAATATCTGGATGGCACGCATTCACCAGAACGATGATCCCCCCCCTGCGACAACCGGTCGCAGCCACGCCGTGCACACCCCTGAACGGGTAACATGGGCGCCTGTTTCCGCTGTGATGCCGCATGGGCCCGTCCGACCGCCACGATCGTCTCCGCCGCTGGCAGGCCGCGTCCCTGCTTGCCGCCGCCCCGATCGCCAGCCTGTCCGCCACCGATGCTGCGGCCGCCGCGCCGTTGCATTCGCCGCCGGGCCAGCAGCGGATCGCCCCGGCTGCACTGGTCGAGCGCCTGCACCAGCGCGTGCTGTCCGGGCAGAGCGCCACCGCCACGCTGGAACACTGGTGCGCCGAACATGGGCTGGCCGAACAAGCCCGGGTCCGCGCGGTGCGCGTGCACGGCCAGGACAAGCCTGCCCCCGCAGACGTGCTGCAGGCGCTGGGCGTGAAGCCGGGTACCGACCTGCGCTATCGCCGCGTGCAGCTGGTCTGCGGCAGCCGCGTGCTGTCCGAGGCCGACAACTGGTATCTACCGGAGCATCTCAGCCCGGCCATGAACCAGGTGCTGGACAGCACCGACGAACCGTTCGGTCGCGTGGTCGGCCCGCTCGGCTTCCAGCGCCAGACCCTGGCTGACCAGACTTTCTGGCCGCCGCGGGGCGAAGGCGACCACGGCGTGATCCTGGAAGTGCGTGCCCTGCTGCGCGACCGCCAGCAGCAGCCTTTCAGCTACGTCATAGAGTCGTACCTGCAGCAGGCGCTTCCGTAACACGCCGTGGCGCCGGGCATCCGCCGGCGCTACGGGCCCGTGAAGCCGTTGGCGGCCGGATCCACCGAGAACACGAAGCGCCCACCACGCTGCTCCCTGCCCCGTGTCATCGGCGCCGTGGTCAGACTGTAGAACGGGGCCGTCTTGTCCATGCCGATCGCCTCGGACCAGGCACTGAAATCCTCATCGGTACGGCTTCGGATCTCGCCGACACACAGGCTGTAGCCACAGGCGAACGACACCAGCGAGCCGTCGCTGCCGATGAGCTGGGTCGCGGCCGTCCTGTACAGCCGGGTCAGGTCCTGCACTTCCGGGTGGCCGGCGGCATCCCGCTCGAACTGGCTGATCGCCTGCGCGAAAGCCTTGTCGGAACCCAGCAGCGCCTCGCTCTTCTGCACGGACACGGCCCCCTCGCTCAGCAGCATGCGCTCGCCCTCGAGGAAGTGCCCCTCCGGTTGCGCGAGCCCAGGGGCAGCCGTCGTGGCACTCGATGCCGTTGCCGCGCGCGATGGCCCAGCATGCTCCGCTGGTTGCGCGTGAGACTGCGCAGGCGCGGCATTGGCCACCTCCGCGGCCTCCTCCACGCTGGACGCCTGCCTGCCACTGCAACCCGCAATAGCCACCACTGCAATCACGCTCCACACCCTGACATCCATGCGCATCGCCCTCCATGTAGCGCCACAGCATGCCACGCGCGCAGCGGCAACACGGGTGCACTGCACAAAGAAAAGCCCGGCAGTGCCGGGCCTTTCGTTCATCCGCCGAATCAGCGGAACCGGTAGTCCAGCTGCACCCAGTACTGGCGGCCGTACGGGTCGTAGTTGCCGACCGGGTAGAACGGCCAGCCGCCTCCGTTCTTGTCCGCCGGCGGGCGGCTGTCACGCAGGTTGTTGACGATCACGCCCACCGACAGGTTCTCGCCGAACTGGCGGAACACGCTGGCGTTGTAGGTCATGTACGGCGCGATGCGGCCACTGCCATCGGTCTTCGGCAGCGAACCGAAGCGGTTGCCATACAGCGTGGTGGTCCAGTCACCCTGGTTCCAGGTGATGCTGCCGTTGGCCTTGCTGCGCCACTGGTAGTCATCCAGCGAATTGCGGATGTCACGCTCCGGATCGTCGGAGAACTGCCGGTACGTGTGCTCCAGCACCACGGTGTAGGCCAGGCGCGTGGTGAAGCGGCCGTAGCGGCCGGCATCGAAGCGCCAGTTGCCCTTCAAGTCCAGGCCACGCACCGATTCAGAGGCCGCATTGATCGGATTGATCAGCACACGTGTCACCTGGTCCGGTTGCACGGTTGCATTGGACGGGTTGCGGATCACCCGCGACAGCGCGTCCTGGCACAACGGCGAACCGATGTCGCGCGCTTCACCGCCCAGCGTGCGGCCGAGCCGGCAATCGGCTTCATCACGCAGGATGCGGCTGGTATCGAGGCTGGTCACTTCGTTGTCGATGCGGATGTCGTAGTAGTCCGCGCTGAAATCCAGCCCGGCCAGCGGCGACCAGACCACGCCGAAACCATACGACTTCGCAGACTCCGGCTGCAGCTGTGCGTTGGCACGGTTGCTGTAGTCGATCGACAGGCCGTTGTAGTCGCAATTGTCGTACGACTGGCCCGCCGTGCGGCAGCGCCAGTAGTCAGTCATGCCCGGGTTGTAGCCACGGGTCTCGGTGGCGAACACGTAGTTCATGTCCGGCGCACGGAAGCTGGTCGCCGCCGTGCCACGAATCAGCAGGCTCTCGATCGGCCGGAACTCGACGCCGAAACTCCAGGTCGCCTTGCCGATGTGCTCGCCACCGGCGCGGTACTGGTCATAGCGACCGGCCAGGGTGGTGGTCAGCGACTGCAGCAACGGCAGCTGCAGTTCCACGCCGGCCGCATAGCGGTCACGCTCGCCACCGGCACCGATGCCGGCGCTGGTGTTCCAGAACTCGCCGGTGCCCAGGCGCGGGTCCGGGCGATTGCGGTAGCCCTGGCTGCCGGCTTCAACCACCGCCGCCAATGCAGCGTCGCCACCGGGCAGCGCGAACAGGCGCCCGTTGACACTGGCACTGAAGGTCTGCAGCCACGCCGCATTGCGGCTTTCCTGGTAGCCCGACAGACCCTCGTATTCGTTCGGGGTCAACGGCTGGAACAGGCGCGCCGGGTCGGGCGCATAGACCTCCACGCCATTGCGCACGCCCAGCTTCGGGCCGAGCAGGTACTCGTTGATGCCAGCCAGCAGTACCGGGCGGCGGGTGCGGTTCTCGTAACGCGAGCGGCTGTAGACCGCCTCATAGTCCCAGCCACTGTCGCCGATCTGGCCACGCGCGCCGACGTTGAACGACCATGAGTTTTCCAGGAAGCGGTTCGCGTTGCGCGGCAGGCCACCGATTTCTTCCGGCGCGAACCGGCGGTACCAGCTCTCCAGGTTGCCGGTGGACTGGTTGTAGAAGTAATTACGCGCCGAGGTCCAGGTGGGCGCGCGGGTGTTGTTGTAGATCCGTGCACTGCCTACGGCCAGATCGGCAAACAGATCGGTGGTCTCGTTGACGTGGAAGGTCAGCAGGCCATAACCGTTGAGGTTGCGCTTCTGGGTCTGCACGGTCCAGTAGCTGGCGGCGGCCTCGTTGCTGCCGCAGTACCAACCCTGCCTCGGGTTGTTGGCACGGAACACGCTGCCACCGTAGATCCCCGACGCCCCATCGCAGCCATTGACGCCGGGGTCGATGTTGCGGCCGGTGGCGGCATTGCGGCGATAGGCGATCGCGGTCGCCTGCGGTGCCTTGCCAGCCGGATCATCGTCCAGCGAATCCATGAAGTCGCGCTGGCGCGCGTGGATCGCCTTGCGCACATCGAACTCGAAGCCGAACAGCGCATCCCAACGCTCGCCGGAACTGCCGCCGACCACCTGCGCACGCTGGTTGTCGCCACCGCCCTGCTCGGTGCCACCGGCGCGCACGTTCACGTCCACGCCCTGGAAGCGGTCCTTGAGGATGATGTTGACCACGCCGGCGATGGCGTCGGAGCCGTATATCGCCGATGCGCCAGCGGCCAGCACCTCGATACGCTCGATCAGCGCGCTGGGAATGTTGGCCAGGTTGACCACGTTCACCGACCCTTCGTAGGCCAGCGGGTAGTCGGCCTGGCGGCGGCCGTTGACCAGCACCAGCGTGCGGTTCGGGCCCAGCCCGCGCAGGTTGATGGTGTTGGCGGCCGGCGTGAACGTATTGCCGAAGTCCTCGCCCTGCACGTTACCGGTGTTTTCGGTCAGCGCGCTCAACGCATCGAAGGCATTGCGGTAGCCCTGCGCATCGATCTGCTCGCGGCTGATCACCGTCACCGGCGACGGGCCCTCGACGCTGGCGCGCGGAATGCGCGAGCCGGTGACCTTCACTTCCTGCAGTGTGGTGGGTGCGCTTTCCTGCGCGAAGGCCGGCAGCGAGACCATCATCAGGGACGACAGTGCGAGCACCAGCGGACGCGGGCGCAGCGCCTTGTGGGAGGCGGACATGGGCTTCCTGGGGAGTTGGGCGGGTGGTGGTACGGGGGCAGCGGCCTGTACGGCGCATAACGATCCCGTAACGAAAGTGTCCTGAATGGGCGGTTTCAACGGAAATGACCAGGCCTGATGGCCTTATGCCTGAACCGAATCAGACCCGCAGTGCCATCCACCACACTTTTGCAATGTTTTGAATGGTGCAGGGCTGCAGGCACGGCCATCGTTGCTGGGATGATGACCCCGTACCCGACCTTCCCCCTCCCCCCGCTGCGCCCGGTGCTGCGCCGCCATCTGCTGCAACTGCAGGTGGCACCGGTCACCCTGCGCCCGTTCCAACGCACCGATCTGCCACGCTGGCGCCTGTTCGATGACCGCCGCCGGCGCGGCCGCCGCGATCCGTCCGTCATCGATGAGGAAGCGCGCTTCCTCGCCCACATGCATCGCTCACGCCTGGAACAGGACAACGACCAGCTGCTGCTGGGGGTATTCGATGACGACCACGGCAACGTGCTGGACCAGCTTCACGTGCGCCTGCAATCACTACACGCGCGCAGCGCCGAGTTGCTGTCGCTGCAGCATTGGCACCCGCATGCCGACGCGGCACTGCAGGCGCTGTGTCCTTTCCTGTTCGAGGACGTCGGCCTGCATCGCCTGTTCGTGATGCTGCCACCGGACTGCAGTGATCCGTTCGCCACCGCGCTGCGGGCCTTCGGCTTCGAGCAGGAAGGCCTGCTGCGCGACCATCATCTGGATATGGAAGGCTGGCAGGACCGTCAGCTGCTGGCACTGACCGCGCCAATGTGGCGGGGCCAGCACAGGGTGCTGGACTAGCGCACCCGCTCCAGCGCGTTGCCGGCACCGGTCAGCACCGAGCAGGCATGGTCCTGCAACTCTTCGCCGCTGGCCTCGTTGCCGGTGCCGGCGTCCACGCGGGTGGCCAGCAGGATGAAGCCCGGGCCGCCCTGCACTGCGTCCCGGCCCACCACGACCAGGCTCCACTGGCCCACGTCGTCCACGCCTGCGAGGTCGTAGGCCAGCAGATTGAGCGGATTGGCGGTCAGTTCCGCACCCGGCAGCAGGCGTGCCTGGTATTGATGGCCACGCAGCGGCACCGGCAGCGGTGCCCACCGGCTGCCCATCGCGCCGGCGTGGGCATCCAGTGCCTGCAGTACATCGGCACGCAGGCAGTCCACATGGATATGCAGCTGATGCTGCGAGCGGCCATGCGGTGAATTCAGTGCCAGGCTGGCAACGTTGCGTGGCAGCGGTTGGCCCAGCGCCCGTTCGGTGTGGGTGCGGGCCAGCCAGGCCGCGCCGAAGTAATTGGGTGCGCCGCGCTGGTACAGGCTGCGGCTTTCGATACCGCTGACCTTGTCCAGCGGCATCAGCAGGAACTGATAGTCGCCGTGCGCGTCCTTGACCAGCACATCGCGGCGGTCCGCCGCCGTTTCCACCCGCAGGCAGTCGCCACGCGGCCCTTCGGTGCCACGGCAGTCACGCTCGATCAACCGCCACAGCGCATCGGAGTGGGCCGGTGGCGGCGGAGGCGCACTGGCACAGGCGGACAACAGCAGCAGGAACGGCAGCAGCAAGGGGCGCAGGGACACGGCAACGGCTCACGAAACAGGCGCGGCAGATGGCGCCGCGCTGCATTCTAGCCAGTGCAATGCTGCAATCAGTAAGTGCCGAACGGCACTTCAACCACGAACGGGGCCGCGCCCTCGCCCGCCTGCAGGGTGTAGTGGTCCAGCGCGCCATCGTCATCGGCGTGCGGCTGGCGCTGGAACTGCAGCGGGTAGCGGCTGTCACCCAGGCGCACGGCGCTGCCATCGGCTTCCAGCGCGGCGCCTTCGGGGGTCAACAATCCGCCCAGGTCGCTGTAGGCACCGGGCACATCGGCAAAGCTGTAGTCGACCAGTTCGTCCACCCGCTGCATTGCATAGACGTGCGGCACATAGGGCCGTGCAGGGCTGCGACCATTGCTCAGGTCGGTCACCCAGGCCTGCGGCAGGTGGTACTGCTCACGCAGCGCGGCCACGCCCAGCGACGGACTGGCCACCTGCAGGCAGCACACTGTGCGCCTGCCTTCGCGGTCGAGGATGGCGAAACGGTCGCCGCGGGTCGCGGCCTGCGGCAGCATGGCGAAGGCGAGGTTGCGCTGGGCCGGCGCGTAGCCGGATTCGGTCTGCAGATTGCGCCAGGCACCAAACATCGGTGCTTCGGCCGCCGCCTCTGGCACCGGTTCGGCGGCGGAGGCGGCAAGCGCTGCGCCCAGCACGGACAGCGCCAGTGCCGTCATCGTTCTGCCCTTGTCGCGGAAACTGCCTGCCGTCATACCGTGTCCAGCACCTGCACCGGAACGGCCCGGCCTGCCCGCCGGCGTTCTGCCAGCCATCCCTCCCACTATGCAATGGCCGCGCTGTGCCGGCAATGACCGGGACGCTGACGTCTTTCGCACGCCGGGTGCTATCGTTCCCGCCATCATCCCCTGCGCAGGAGCGCTCGCATGTCTGCATTCCGTCTGTCCCTGTTGCTGCCGGCCTCCGCCCTGCTGCTGTCGGCCTGTGTCAGCACGCCTGGCCCGGAAGTCAAGGGCAGCGGCCGCTGCGACGCCAGCCAGCTCGGCTGGGCGATCGGCCAACCGGCCAATGAGCCCAACATCCGCCGCCTGTCCAGCGAGAGCGGTGCCGGTCTGGTCAACCCGATCGGCCCCAGCACCATCACCACCAAGGACATCCGTCCGGACCGCCTGCGCGTGTTCGTGGACAAGGACAACATCATCACGTCCACGCGCTGCGAGTAAGCGCCTCAGCAGGTTTCTGTAGAGCCGAGCCCACGCTCGGCTGCTCTCCGGTCAGGCCGCACGGAAAGCCAGCCGAGCGTAGGCTGGGTTCTACAGGGTCCAGGGTTCAGGGTTCGGTATAGCCGGCACAGTCCGGCAGCGCCTGGTCAGGATGGAACATCCCCTCCGCGAAGCGGAACAGCCGCGTGTAGCTGCACGCCGGATCCTGCTCGGTGCGCAGATCCTTCTTCTTCAGCGGCCCCTTCGCCAGCGAATCCTCGAAGCGTGAGACACCGGCAGGAAACCGTGTCGCCACGGTCTGGTAGCGCAGCACCGGCATGCCCTCGGCAGCCGTGTCCAGCGCCAGCTTCGCCGAGAAGCCGTATTCGTCGTGGCAGGCACCTGCGCGCTGCTTGATGTCCTGCTCGCTGAAACAGGCGCGGATCATCGCGTTGCCCAGCCATGGCACGGTCAGCACGTCGTCGTCCACCTGGATGTCGTCCTGCAGGTGGCGCACGCGTGCCAACTGCAACGTAGATGCATCGGCACCGCCGCCGGAATACATGCTGCTGAACGAGACGATGCCGCCCACCAGCACGTTCTGGCGGTCGCGCTGCTGCGGGTCGGTCACCGACGCGTCGCTGCCAACACCCGGAGCCAGTCGCACGATCCACGGCCACAGCTTCAGATCACTTTCCTGCGGCACGTCGATGCTGACGTGGTAGGTGTGCGGCGTGCCCTGGCCCGGCACCTTCTCAAGCACTTCCAGCGCAGCCGGCCGATCACCATCCTCGGCAACCGGCTGCACACGCACGCACCAGCTGCCGTCCCGCGTGCAGTCATAGAGCCCCGCCGGTCCCTTCTCATTGGCGATCAGCACCTGCCCCAGCGGCTCCATCACATTGCCGACGGCATCGCGCTGATGCGGCAGGATCGAGCCCTGCGCCAACGCCAGCGCGGGAGTAGCCAGCAGTGTGGCGCACAGGGTCGCGCGGGCAACGATGGTGGGCATGGAGGATATTCCTGCTCGTGGAATCCAGATGGTAACCGCTGCTCCGGTAGAGTCGAGCTTGCACGACTGCTGTCTGTCGGGAAGAGCAGCCGAGCATAGGCTCGGCTCTACAGTAAAGCCACGTTGTATCCGTCAATGCCCACTACAGTCGCAGCCACCCCAGCCCTTCGCTTTCGAGGTCTGTCCGATGCCGGGATTGAAGGTGTTGCTCGGGTCCAGCTGCTTGTAGAACCCCGCCAGCGCCGGCTTGGCCGGGTACAGGTGGCCGACGTTGTGCTCGGCCGGATACTCGGCACCGCGCTGGTCCAGCAGCGCCCACATCGCATGCTCGATGGCCATCGGATCTTCACCCTTGCGCGCGATGTAGTCCTGGTGGAACACGTGGCACAGGAAGTGCCCGTAATACAGCTTGTGCAGCAGGCGGCCGTCTATATCGGCCGGCAACTGCTCGAACCAGTCGGCATCATCCCGGCGCAGGGCAATATCCAGCGCCACGATGTCCTGCACCTGATCGCGATGCACTTCGCGGTAGCGCACCGCGGCACCGGCCACGGCGAAGCGATGCAGGAACGCCTTGCGTCCCTCTTCGGCCGTGCAGTGGAAGTAACCGCCCTCATGGTCGGCGAAGAAGCCGCGCAGCCAGGCCTCGGTTTCCGCTGCGTCCTGCGCGGAGACCTTCAGCAACAGATGATGCTCGTAACGCTGGCGGAACTCGCCCATGCGCTTGGGCAGGTGCGAGGGCAACAGACCGGTCAGCAATTGCATCATGCGGTCGGTGATACCGCGCAGGCCCAGCCGTTCGAACCAGCCATCAACCCGGCTCTTCAGTGCGAATGCGGCCGGAACGCGCGCGGTACCGAGCTTGTCGATCAGCAGGAAACTGTCCTTGCCGTAGCGCTCGCCGATGTCATAGGCATCGCGGTGGATGTACTCGCCGGCAATCGGCAGGCGCTCGAACCCGGTCAGCAGCTGGCGCCGGATCGCGGTGAGGCTGTCGGTGCGGTTACTTCCGATATAGAAGACCTCGGCGGACTCCTTCTCGAAGGTATCCAGGCGCACCGCGAACACCGCAAGCTTGCCGGCCGAACCGGCAGCTTCGAAGTGGCGGCTGGGATCGGCGTTGAAGCGCGCCGGGGTATCGGCATCGACCCGCCGCACTTCGTCGGCGTAGCGTGGATCGGAGGCGGCGCGGCCGTCGCCGTCACCCACGTCGGCAGCAGCATAGTCGCCGGCCTGCAGGCGCTGCAGGATCTGCTCGGGTGTATCACCCAGCGCGATACCCAGATGATTGACCAGCTGCAACTGGCCCTGCGCATCGACCTGCGCATACAGCGCCAGCTCGGTGTAGGCCGGGCCACGGCGCACCAGCGCGCCACCGGAGTTGTTGCAGATGCCGCCCAGCACCGAGGCGCCGATGCAGGACGAACCGATCACCGAATGCGGTTCGCGGCCCAGTGGCGCCAGCGTCTGCTCCAGCCGGTCCAGCGTGGCGCCGGGCAGGCACAGCACCTGCCGGCCTTCGTTCAACAGCTGGATGCCGGTCAGGCGCAGCGTGCTGACCAGCACGATCGGCCGCCCGTAGTCGTTGCCATCCGGGGTTGAGCCACCCGTCAGGCCGGTGTTGGCTGCCTGCAGGATGATCGCCGCTCCGCCCTGCACCGCCGCCTGCAGCACACGCCACAGTTCCAGCAGCGTGCCCGGGCGCACCACCGCCAGCACCGGGCCATCACCGAAACGATAGCCACGGCGGAAACGGCGCGTGGCCTTGTCGCCGGTCAGTACGTGGCCGCTGCCGACTGCGTCGCGCAACTGCGCCAGCATGGCATCGTGACCACTCATGGCAGGCTGACCAGCGAATCGCGGCCGATATCGGCGATGCGGCGCGCGCCGGTCAGGGTCATCGCCACGCGCATTTCCTTGGCGATCAGGTCCAGCAGGTTGGCCACGCCGGCCTCGCCCTGCGCGGCCAGCGCGTAGACGAAGGCACGGCCCAGCAGCACGGTGTCGGCACCGAGCGCCAGCATGCGCACCACGTCCAGGCCGGTACGGATGCCGGAATCAGCGAGGATCTTCAGGTCGCCCTGCACCGCATCGGCGATGGCCGGCAGTGCGCGTGCGGTGGACAGCACGCCATCGAGCTGGCGGCCACCGTGGTTGGAGACCACGATGCCATCGGCGCCGAACTTGACCGCATCACGCGCGTCATCCGGGTCAAGGATGCCCTTGATCACCATCGGGCCCTTCCAGAACTCGCGGATCCACTCAAGGTCCTTCCACGAAATCGAGGGATCGAAGTTGCTGCCCAGCCAGCCGATATAGTCCTCCAGCCCGGTCGGGTTGCCACGGTAGGTGGAGATGTTTCCCAGGTCGTGCGGGCGGCCGAACAGGCCCACGTCCCACGCCCAGTGCGGGTGGGTGATGGCCTGGCCGATACGGCGCAGCGAGGCGTTCGGGCCGCTCATGCCCGAGTGCGCGTCACGATAGCGCGCGCCCGGCACCGGCATGTCCACAGTGAACACCAGGGTAGTCACGCCGGCGGCCTGCGCGCGCTCCAGCGCGTTACGCATGAAGCCACGGTCGCGCAGCACATACAGCTGGAACCACATCGGTCGCTGGATCGCCGGTGCCACTTCCTCGATCGGGCACACCGACACGGTGGACAGGGTGAACGGGATGCCGCGGCTGTCGGCCGCGCGCGCCGCCTGTACTTCACCGCGTCGGGCATACATGCCGGTCAGGCCGACAGGCGCCAGCGCCACCGGCATCGCCAGCTTTTCGCCGAACAACTCGGTTTCCAGGCTCAGGTCGGACATGTTGCGCAGGATGCGCTGGCGCAGCGCGATGTCGGACAGGTCGGAAACATTGCGCTTCAGCGTGTGCTCGGCATACGCGCCGCCATCGATGTAGTGGAACAGGAACGGCGGCAGCCGGCGTTCGGCTGCGGCACGGTAATCGGTGGAGGCGGAGATGATCATGGGGTCAACCGTGTGGGGAAGGTAGACGCGAGGCCCGCGCACGCCGGGCTTCGTTGTCATCGAGGGTGCGCAGCGTGGTGTGCACGAACTCGAGGTGGGCATGCGCGGCGGCGCGCGCGCGTTCGGGATCGCCTGCCAGCACCGCATCCATCATCTCGCGGTGCTGGTCGGACAGCGGCGAGAAGGTCCTCGCCGAGGTGTAGAGCTTTTCGCGGCTCTGCGAGATGTTGGTCTGCAGCAGTTCGAACAGGCCGCGCATCACCTGCAGCAGCACCAGATTGTGCGAGGCCTCAGCGATGGACAGGTGGAAGGTCGCGTCAGCCTCCGCTTCACCGGTGGGGTCGTCCTTGCCGTGCGCGTCCATCATGGTCTGGAAGGCCTGCGCGATACGCGTGCGGTCCTCGTCGGTGGCACGCAGCGCTGCATGCCAGGCGGTGGCACCTTCCAGCGCGTGGCGGATCTCCAGCACGTCGAAACGGTATTCCGGGTCGCCCTGGAACAGCGGCAGATAGGGCGCCAGCGGTTCATCCAGCGCCTGCCGTGCGCGTGCCGCGGGTTCGGCCACGTAGGTGCCGCCACCAACCCGTGCGGTCAGCAGGCCCTGGCTGGCCAGCTGCGCGATGGCCTCGCGCAACGCCGTGCGCGAGACCCCCAGCTGCACCGCCAGGGTACGCTCGGCCGGAAGCCGGTCACCCGGTTGCAGCCGTTGTTCCTGCACCAGGCCGCGCAGCTGCGCGGCCACCTTGTCCGAAATACGTTGCGTGCTCATGGCGCCATTGTGGCCCGAAGCGCGTAACAGAGGGTCAGACCACGCGGCATGGCTCAGGGAATCATCCAGGTCAGCCAGTAGGCCTGGGCCAGGGTGATCAGGCCAACCATCGTAGTGAAGATCAGGCTGTGCTTGACCGTGAAACGGAACAGGTCCGATTCCTTGCCGGCCAGGCCGACCGCCGCGCAGGCAATGGCGATCGACTGCGGCGAGATCATCTTGCCGGTGACACCGCCGGTGGTATTGGCGGCCACCAGCAGCACGTCGGATACGCCGATCTGCTGCGCGGTGGTGGCCTGCAGTGCAGAGAACAGCGCATTGGACGAGGTATCCGAACCGGTCAGGAACACGCCCAGCCAACCCAGGAACGGCGAGAAGAACGGGAATGCGTCGCCGGTGTGCGCCAATGCCAGCGCCAGCGTTGCCGACAGGCCCGAATAGTTGGCGATGAAGGCAAAGGCCAGCACCATGCCGATCGAGTAGATCGGCATGCGCAGCTCACGCACGGTTTCGCCGAAGGTCTGCAGCGCCGAACGGGCTGGCATGCGCAGCGCGATGATCGCGATCACCGCGGCCAGGATGATCGAGGTACCGGTGGCCGAGAACCAATCAAACTTGTAGATCGCCTCGTAGCTGAGCGGTGCATCCACGATCGGCGGCATCTTCTGCACCATCTGGTCCAGGCCCGGCACCGGGATCTTCAGCACCCAGCTTTCCAGCGGGCCGCCCGCCGCGAACAGCGACTTGAACGGTTTGATGCTCCACAGCGTGACCATCGCGGTGAGGATCAGGAACGGCGACCATGCCTTGGCGATCTGGCCGACGCTGTGCCGCGGCGCCTCCATTGCCTGTGCGGCCGCCTCGGCGCTGGTTTCGGTATCGAAGCGGAAGATCCGTACCGGCTTCCAGCGGCGCAGGAACAGGGTCAGGCAGACCAGCGACGCCAGCGAGGCGGTGATGTCCGGCAGCTCCGGGCCGATGAAGTTGGAGGTCAGGTACTGGGCGATGGCGAACGAACCGCCGGCCACCAGCACCGCCGGCCAGGTTTCCTTGATGCCGCGCCAGCCGTCCATGATCGCCATGATCCAGAACAGCACTATGATGGTCAGGAACGGCAGCTGGCGGCCGGCCATCTGGCCGATCTCGAATGCATCCAGGCCGGTGACCTGCCCGGCCACGATGATCGGGATGCCCATTGCACCGAACGCCACCGGCGCGGTGTTGACGATCAGGCAAAGGCCGGCGGCATACAGTGGCTTGAAGCCCAGCCCGACCAGCAGCGCGGCGGTGATTGCCACCGGCGCACCAAACCCGGCTGCACCTTCCAGGAAGGCGCCGAAGGCAAAGCCGACCATCAGCATCTGCAATCGCTGGTCCTCGGTGACCGACAGGATCGAGGCACGGATGATGTCGAACTGGCCGGTCTTGACCGAAACCTTGTACAGGAACACCGCGCCGATGATGATCCAGGCGATCGGCCACAGGCCGTAGACGAAGCCGAAGCCGGCCGCGCCCAGCGCCTGCGCCACCGGCATACGATAGAACAGCAGCGCCACGGCAAGCGCGATGGCCACCGTGATGGTGCCGGCGATCCAGCCCTTCATGCGCAGCACCGCCAGGGCGATGAAGAAGAACGCGATCGGCAGCAGCGCGATCAGGCTGGACAACCACAGGTTGCCGGCGGGGTCGTACAGGTGTTGCCAGGGCTGCATGAAGGCTCTCGACTGGGGCGGGATGTGCTCCACCGCAGGCGGTGGGTCGCCGTGGCCGATACTTATTGGTCGTACCAATAAGTCATATCAGCGAACCACGTGGAGCGGATTTAACCGCCACTCCGGCGAAGTGCCTATTAGACCATAGGGCTAGATGCCATATTGGTCTTACCATTCGCACAACATCAGGGTCAGAGCCCCTTCGGGGATCCGACCCTGCCAGGCACCCGGGATCGGATCCCCGAAGGGGCTCTGGTCCATCCCCAGACCACCTCGCCAGTCAGATCTTCTTCTCCAGCCGCCGCATCACCGCCAGCACCAGCACGCACAGCACGCTCACTCCAATGGCAATCACATACTTGCCGATACCCACCGCAATCCCGATGGCCGCGGCCATGATCAGCGAGCTGGCAGTGGTCAGGCCGCTGACCTGGTCCTCGCGTGAGCCGCGCAGGATGGTGCCGGCGGCGACGAAGCCCACACAGGCAACCACTGCTTCAATCAGGCGCACCGGGTCGACCTGCAGCAGGTCACGGTAGCGCTCCTGCTGGAAGTGCTCGGCCACCGAATCACCGAGGCCGACGATCAGTGCGGCCGCACCGGCAATCAACATGTGGGTGCGCAGGCCGGCGGCGTGCTTGCCCATTTCGCGCTCGACGCCGAGTACCCCGCCGAACAGCATCGCTGCGGCCACGCGCAGCAGGATCGAGACATCCTGGGTGAGTTCCATGGGCAAGCTCCGGGAGTTTTCCGGAGCGTTGCGCAGCAGCCGTGGCACAGCGGTGAAGGCCACACCACAGCCCGTTCACCCGGTATCGCCGGGCCATGCCCGGCGTCACCGTCGCCTGCGATCACCGCATCATTGCGCCAGATAGCCACCATCGATGGCGTAGTACGCGCCGGTCGCGAACGAGGCATCGTCGCTGGCCAGCCAGGCAACCAGCGCCGCCACTTCCTCGGCCGTGCCCAGCCGTTTCAACGCATGGCGCCCTTCCAGCGTCGCGCGCACCTTGGCATCCATCTTGTCCAGCAGCGGCGTGCTGATGAAACCCGGGCCGACCGCGTTGACACGGATGCCGTCGGCGGCATGTTCCCAGGCAGCGGTCTGGGTCAGCCCCACCACGCCGTGCTTGGCCGCCACGTACGCAGTGGAACCGGCATAGCCCACCTGGCCCAGGATCGAGGCCATGTTGATGATGCTGCCACCGGAACCTGCCGCACGCATGGCCTGGATCTGCGCACGCTGGCACAGGAATACGCTGGTCAGGTTGACGTCGATCACGCGCTGCCATCCCTCCACCGGATAGTCACCACTGCTGGCAGCCGGCCCACTGATGCCCGCATTGTTGACCGCGATGTGCACACCGCCCAGTTCCTTCACCGTGCGCTGCACCGCCGCTTCGACGGCCGCATCATCGGTCACGTCCAGCGCGATGCCGATCGCCTGCACGCCGCTGCCCTGCAATTGCGCCACCGTGGCATCAACTGCCTCCTGTTTCAGGTCCCATACCGAAATACGCGCACCGGATGCGGCAAGGGTCTGCGCGACCGCCAGACCGATGCCGGATACACCGCCGGTCACGATCGCGGTCTTGCCGGTGAGCTGGTAATCAATCATCTGTGCTCTCCATCTGTGGGGGATCAGTGCGGCCTGTCGCCGTTAACCCCTCACGCTACGCCTCCGCCTGTGATGGCCCAGCAGACAGCGTGTCCACAGGCGATCGTTCCATCGATAAAACCTCAACCCAAGTTGATGTATGGAATTACGTACGGATATGCAGGCAAAACGCCGCCGTATGTTCTACGAAGCATTCAACTTGGCCGTATTGATCAATGGTTTTGACCATCTCGAAATCAAATGTGGGTGAATCGCGGCGACAATGGGAAACGCTTCCAGTTTCTTTGACACATTCATTCCAATCTGGCGTTTCCCCAGCCCTTCCAGATACCGCCTCCGACGCGTCGCAGCGTGTCCACGCAGGTATCGATCGGAAATGCATCTGCATTGCAGAGCGCATGGGTCAGGTGCTGCCAGTGTCCACCTCCAATGCAAGTGCCGAGCAATGTCCCGATACTTCACCTTTGCCGATTACCGCCGCTTCGGCCACCGCCACGGCTTCGACTACCGCGCCGATCCGGAACACCTGCGCGATGACCAGTGGGCCGGCCACGGCGAGGTCAACGAACAGTTCCTGCGCGGTGGCATGAGCCTGATCGCCTCCGACGTCCATAATCGTTTCCCGTATGTGGCAACCGCCCAGCAGAGTCCCGGCCTGGCCATCCGCGTGATGTTGCAGGGCCAGGTCGATGTACGTGTTCCGCGCCGCCCCGGATTTACCCTGCGCGCCGGCACCGCCATGACTGCCCACCACCGCGAGCAGGTCGAAATGACCGGTGCACATCCGGGTGAGACACGAATGCGCGGGGTCAGCGTCATGGTGCCGGCCAAGATCGATCCGGACCTGTTCCAGCTGCCGCAGCTGGAGACTGCGCTCAGCACTCACCTGGAGTGCCGTCATTGGGCGATTCCGCACACCCTGTTGCCGGTGCTGGGACAGTTGTTCGACAGCCCCTGGCAGGACGGCATCGACGCGTTGTGGCGCGAAGGCGTGGCCCTGCAGCTGCTGGCCGTTGGCCTGCAAGCCGAAGATCTGCAGACCGACCAGGTGCGCGCATTGCGCGCGGGCCAGCGCGAGCGACTGGAACGCGTACGCGCCTACCTGCATGACGATCCGAGCCACACCCACAGCCTTGTCGAACTGGCCCAGCTGGCCTGCATGAGCCCGAGCTCGCTGCGCCGCCACTTTGCCCAGCAATATGGCTGCTCGGTGTTCGACTACCTGCACGAGCAGCGCATGCGCCACGCCGAACAAGGCCTGCGCGAGGACGGTTGGACCGTCGAGCAGGCTGCGGCCGCCAGTGGTTACCGCCACCCCAGCAACTTCGCTGCCGCGTTCCGCAAGCGTTTCGGACTGGTACCCAGCCGCTGGCGCACCGGTCCGTCGAAGGTAGGCTGAAGGCCCGTGCCCTGGCAGGTGTCGACCTTGGTCGACACGCTTTCACACCACCGCGGATGCCGGCCAGCGGCCGGCCCTACCGCAGCCGCCAGGCATCGCGCACCCGGCGTACCTCATCAACCTCAATACACCGGCAGATCGATGTAGCTGGCCTGCGCCGCGCTGTGCCAGACCCGCTGCGTGGCCTTCTGGTAATCGCCCGGCTTGGCCAGGTAGATGTTCGGCACGTAGGTCTGCGGATTGCGGTCATACAGCGGGAACAGGCTGGACTGCACCTGCACCATCACCCGGTGCCCCTTCTGGAAGGTGTGGTTGGCATTGGGCAGGTCGAAGCGATACGGCAGCACTTCGTTGGCGGCCAGCGGCTTCGGATCGCTGAAGCTCTCGCGGTAGCGGCCGCGGAAGATCGCCAGCGACACCGGCAGCTCGTAACCGCCCATCTCCGGCGTCGACGCTTCCTGGTCCGGATACACGTCGATCAGCTTCACCACCCAGTCGCTGTCGGTGCCACTGGTCGACGCCTGCAGATGCACCACCGGTGCGCCGCCGATGCGCAGCGGCGCGGTCAGCGGTTCGGTGATGAAGGTCAGCACGTCCGGGCGACCATCGACGAAACGCTGATCCTTGACCAGCCAGGTGGTCCACATGTCGCGGTCACCGAAACGCACCGGGCGCGGCACGAACGGCACCGGCTTGGCCGGGTCGGACACGTATTCCTCGAAGTCACCCTCGCCCGCCGCCGGCGCCTGGAACGCCAGCTTGCCGCCGGCACGCAGGTACAGCGGTTTGCTGCTGGCGGCACAGCCCTTGTCGCAGCTGCGCGGCCAACCCTTGAGGCGATCCCAATGGTTCTCGCCGGTGTTGTAGATCAGCACCGGCGGAGTGTCCGCCTTCGGCGCACCGTCCACCAGGTACTGGTCGAAGAACGGCTTGAGCACGTCACGGCGGAACTGCAGCGCGGTATCGCCATCGAACTTCAGCGCGCCCAGCTCGCTGCCGCTGTAGTTCACCTGGCTGTGCCGCCACGGGCCCATCACCAGGTAGTTGCGGTTGTTGCCGCTGTCGCGTCCTTCCATTGCCTGGTAGGCGTGGTTGGCACCCCACATGTCTTCCTGGTCCCACAGGCCCTGCAGCCACATGGTCGGCACCTTCAACGGAGTCTTCGCCATCACCGCGTCCAGCGCCTGGCCCTGCCAGAAGCCATCGTAGGCCGGGTGCTCGACCAGCTTCTTCCACCAGGTCAGCTGGTCCACGCCGGTGAAACGCGCGTAGTCCCCGGCCGAACCGATGCGCAGGAAGGTGCTGTAGTCGTCGTAGCCGAGACTGGGCAACGGCGTGCCCTTGCCGCGCTTCTCGGTCTGCATCGCGAAGTAGTTGAAGTTGACCTGGCGGAACGCGCCGTAGTTGAGCCAGTCATCGCCCATCCAGCCATCGACCATCGGGCTCTGCGGCGCAGCCACCTTCAGCGCCGGGTGCGGGTCGGTCAGCGCCATCACCACGGTGAAGCCCTCGTACGACGAGCCGAGCATGCCGACCTTGCCATTGCTCTCCGGCACGTTCTTCACCAGCCAGTCGATGGTGTCCCAGGCATCGGTGGAGTGGTCCACCTTGGTGTTGTTCAACGGCCCGCGCAGCGGCCGGGTCATCACGTAATCGCCTTCGGAGCCGTACTTGCCACGGATGTCCTGGAACACGCGGATATAGCCGCCGTCGACGAACACCTCGTCGCCCTGCGGCAGCAGGTCGCGCATGCGCGGCGAATCACTGCGGCTGGCGCGACCGGCAGCGTCGTAGGGCGTGCGGGTGAGCAGGATTGGCGCATTGCGCGCACCCTTGGGCACCACGATCACCGTATACAGCTTGGTGCCATCACGCATCGGCACCATCACCACGCGCTTGTCGTAGTCACGACCGACATCGGGGGCAACGAAGGGCTTGCCGCTGATGTCCGGGGTCATCGGCGGGGTTTCGGTGGCCAGCACGGTGCTGGACAGGCAAAGGGCAATGGCTACAGCGACGGCACGCACACGCATGGACAACCCCTCCCGGCAGGAAAGCATCAAGCCTACTCCTGCCTGGAGCCGTGAAGTGTGGGCGGGCTTTGCATTCTGCGGTGGATGCAGGCAGGACTGATGGCACATGTGCCCCTCACTGCCGCTGCGCTCGCCGGGCATGGCCCGGCGCTACCCACCGCGCGGGTCATAGAGTAGCGCCGGGCCATGCCCGCCGGATCCATCAACCCGCTTGAACCTCATGCAGCGCCAGCCAGCGCCAGCGCCCTGCTTCCTGGCGCAGCACCGCCAGCGATTCCCGCCATACGGGTTTGCTGCCATCGATCGAATGCCCTTCGCGATAGCGCAGCACCGCCAGCGGTGAAGGCGCTTCCACCGGCTGCACGGCGTCGATGGAAATCTGCAGCCCTGGACGCGCGCCATGGCCGCCCGCAAACAGTGCCTGCACGGCATTCCGGTCCAGCCTGCTTCCAGCGATTCCGACCATGCTGAAGTCCGCGCAGAAATGCGCCATCAGATCCTCCAGCGCGTCGCTGCCGACGTCGGCACGGAACCAGGCCTGCAGCTTGTCGTGCAGGAGGTGGACTTCTTGTTCTGCGGTGGTAGCCATCAGGTGTTCTCCGGTTGTGAAAGAGTGAGCAACTGCGGTCGGCGCAGCAGCGCCATCGGCAACAGTGTCAGTACCGCGGCCAGACCCAGCGCCACGCCGGTGGCGTGGGCCGGCAGCCATTGCATGGCCAGTGCCAGCAGCAGCGCAATGGCGGCAGTACCGAGGCAGAAGCTGAGCTGGCGATTGAGATTCCAGAGGGCACTTGCGTCACCCAGCGCCTCACCCTCCACACCATGGAAGGCCAGCGTCTGCGCCGTACTGCTGCACAGGCTGCCGCCGGCGCCCATCAGCGCGAACAGCAGCCCGGCCAAGGCGACGTGCGGCTGCGGCAGCAGCGCCATCAACAGCAGGCCGCTGGCCTGCAGGACCATACCTGCACGCAACACCCTGGCTGCGCCGAAACGGGCCAGCAGGCGCTTGCTGGCTGTGATCGCAATGGCCGAGGCCAGCGCCCACGGCAGCATCAACCCACCGATGCGTGCCGCGCTGTAACCCGCCTGGTGCAGCTGCAGGGTGCTGACCAGCTGGCTGCCGATGAACACACCGGGTACGGCCAGATAGACCAGCATCGCCAGCCGCAGCCCGCGATGGGACAGCAGCGACCAGCGCAGCAGTGGCTGCGCCTGCCTGCGTGCGTGGCGCAGGTGGGCCGCCGCCAGCAGCAATGCGATCAGCAGCAGTACGGCACCCGCGGCCCGATGGCCGGGTTCGCCCAGCCAGGTCAGCGCCAGCAGCAGCGCGCCCAGCGCCAGCATCGCGGTGGACAGCGCATAGGCCTGCAGGCGAGGTGCGCTACGCGCGTCATCGGCCGGCATCCACGCCAGCACCAGCCCGATTGCCGCCACCGCCAGCGGCAGGCTGGCCCACAGCACACCGCGCCAGGACAACCACTGCACCAGCAGCCCACCGAGCGCGGGCGCCAGTGCCGGCACCAGCAGCGCCACCAGCAGGATGCGGCGGGTCAGCGCGCCACGTTGGTCGGGCGTGCAGTGCCGGTACGCTGCCGCCTGTGCCACCGGAATCAGCAGGCCACCAGCCAGGCCCTGCAGCAGCCTCCACCCGAGCAGCCAGCCGATATCCGGCGCAGCCCCGGCCAATACGGCGGAGGCGGCGAACAGCAGCAACGCCGCCAGCAGCAAGCGGCGTTCACCACAGCGCGCGGCCAGCCAGGGCGCCAGCGGAATCACCACGCTCAGGCCCAGCATGTAGGCGGTGCCCACCCAGGCAAGCGTGCCGATGTCGGCGTGCAGCTCCGCTGCCAGCGCCGGATAGGCCACCGTGGCGATGAACATGTTGACCAGATCCAGGGCGAACACCAGCAGGAAGATCGCCTCATGGCGCAGGCGGGGGGACGGCATCGGTGGCGCTCCAGCAGGGAAGCGGCCAGCATGCCGCCAGTGCTTTGTTGTAAAAACACGACGGCAGCTGCAACACTGTCAAACCTGTTTTGACAATGGATCACCATGGTCAGCCTCGATCGCTTCGATATCTTCCGTGCCGTGGTCGAGGCCGGCAGCCTGACCGCCGCCGCCGACCGCCTGGGCCTGAGCCGCGCAGTGGTCAGCTTCAACCTGAAGCGGCTGGAACAGGAGCTGGGCGTGACCCTGTTGCTGCGCAGTACGCGCCACCTGGCCCTGACCGAGGCCGGCGAACAGTTCCTCCAACACTGCGTGCAGGCGCTGGATGCCGCGCAGGCGGCGATCGATGCCGCGCGCCGCGACCAGCACCAGCTGCAGGGCGTGCTGCGCCTGACCACTACGCCGGAGTACGCCCAGCTACGCTTGATTCCTGCGTTGGAGGCGTTCCGTGCGCGGCATCCGGCCCTGCAGCTGCACCTGTCGACCTCACCGGCACCGGCCGACCTGATTCCCGAACGCTTCGATCTGGCGATCCGCCTCGGCCGCCTGCCGGACTCAGGGCTGCATGCCAGCGAACTGGAACGCCATCCACTATCCGCGGTGGCGGCTCCGTCCCTGCTGGCCCGCCTGTCCTCTGTCGAGGCTGCCGACGACCCCGTGCAGCTGGGCACCCTGCCCCGCCTCGGCTATCCGCGCCTGGCCAACGTGCCGGTCGTCGCGCCCGACGGCAGCGACGCACTGTTTGCCACCAACCCGGGCAATGCGGTGGTGCGCGTGGATGGCGCCAGCAGCCTGCGCGCCTTCGCCGTGGCCGGTGCCGGCGTCACCGTGCTGCCACGCTGGTTGATCGAGGACGATCTGGCCCAGGACCGGCTGCGTCCGGTGCTGCGTCAGCATCGATTCCCGCTGCAGAGCGTGTACGCGGTCTACCCACACAGCACGCAGCCCTCGCCGAAGGTGCGGCAGCTGATCGACTTCCTGCGCGGGTGGTTCACCGGCACGCCCGGGTGATGACGGCGCCCGCCGGGCATGGCCCGGCGAGCGCAGCGGCAGTCCGCAAACAGACACGGCCCCTTGCGGGGCCGTCTCATCAACCATCAGGACTGCGCCAGATCAGCGCAGCACCTGCTCCACCAGTTGTACATCCACGCTCTGCAGCGGGGCGGCGGCATTGCGCGACAGCTGCACCTGGTAGGTGCCGCCATCGATCTTCCACTGCCGCGCCTGCGCATCGTAGTGGGCCAGGGTCTTCGGCTCGGCTTCGATGCGGATGCGGCGCTGTTCGCCCGGCTGCAGGATCACCTTGTCGTAGCCGATCAGGCGGATCGGCGTGGTGCTGCCGGCCGGCAGCTTCAGGTACAGCTGGGCCACGTCGGCACCGGCGCGCTTGCCGGTGTTGCGGATGTCGACGCTGGCGACCAGGCGCGAGCCTTCCACGCTCACCTTCAGGTTTTCATAGGCGAACGAGGTGTAGGACAGGCCGTGGCCGAACGCGAAGGTCGGGGTCAGGCCCTTGGCCGCCATCCACTTGTAGCCGACGTTGGCACCTTCGATATCGAAATCGAACACATCACCGAACGGCTTGGCCGGCTTGAAGCCGAGGCCGTCGATGTGCGGGCGCGGCAACTGCGATTCATCCGTCACCCAGGTCACCGGCAGGCGGCCGGACGGATTGACCTGGCCGGTCAGCAGTGCGGCAATGCCTTCGCCACCGCGGATACCCGGGTACCAGGCCTGCAGCATCGCCGGCACCTGCGCCAGCCACGGCGTGCGCACCGGGCCGTTGGTTTCCAGCACCAGCACGGTCTTCGGGTTGGCCTTGGCCACCGCCGAGATCAGTGCGTCCTGGTTGTCCGGCAGCTGCATGTCCGGCAGGTCCACCGATTCGGCGGCCCACTGGGTGGCGAACACGATGGCCACGTCGGCCTGCGCAGCAGCCTTGGCCGCAGCGGCGGCATTGGTGCCGTCCACATACTCGATGGTCGCGTCCGGACGCGCCGCACGCAGCGATTCCAGCGGCGAGGACGGGTGGAAGATCACCGGGCCCGGCCAGGTGGTCGGCAGCACGCCCGGCACCGCGTTGGTGCCCTTGGCGGTCACGCCCACCATCGACGAACCACCGCCACCGATCACGCCCTTGTCGGCGTGGCCGCCGATGATGACGATGCGCTTCACGCTGTCGGCCAGCGGCAGCAGGTTGCCTTCATTGCGCAGCAGCACGCTGCCTTCTTCCACCGTGCGCTGGGCGACGGCGAAGCCAGCCTCGGCGTCCACCTTCTGGTGCTGCGGCGGGTTGTCGAAGTTGCCGTGCAGGAACATCGTGCGCAGGATGCGCGCCACCATGTCGTTCAGGCGCTCCATCGGCACCACGCCACCGTGCACGGCCAAGCGCAGCGGTTCGTCGAAGAACACGGCCGCGTCGAACACTTCACCGGCCGACTGCTGGTCCAGGCCGGCCAGCGCCGCCTTCGAACCGCTGTGTACGCCGCCCCAGTCGGACATCACGAAACCGGGGAACTTCCATTCCTGCTTCAGCACCTGGTTCATCAGGTAGCCGTTCTCGCAGCCGTAGGTGCCGTTGATCTTGTTGTACGAGCACATCGCCACGCCCGGTCGCCCGGCTTCCAGCGCGATCTCGAAGGCCAGCAGGTCCGACTCGTGCATGGCCTGTTCGCCGATGCGCACGTCGTGGAAGTTGCGGCGGGTCTCCATGTCGTTCAGCGCGAAATGCTTCATCGACGAGATCACGTGCTGGCTCTGCACGCCCTGGATCAGCGCGCCGACCATCGAACCGGCCAGCAGCGGATCTTCACCGGCATATTCGAAGTTGCGGCCATTGCGCGGGTCGCGCTGCAGGTTGACGCTGCCGGACAGCAGGATGTTGAAGCGCTGCTGCCACGCTTCGCGGCCCATGGTTGCGCCACCGGCAAAGGCAACCGCACGGTTCCAGGTGGAGGCGGTGGACGGGCCCGACGGCATTGCCGTGGCGAAATCACCCGGGCGGATGCCACCCGGATTGGTCACGCCGACGCCAGCATCGGCCGACTGCTGCGACGGAATGCCCAGGCGCGCTACTTCCGGCACGAAGCCGGCCGAACCCACCGCACCTTCCGGCAGCTTGCCGCCATCCTTGCCCAGCCCGAAGTAGCTGTGCAGCATCTGGAACTTCTCGTCTTCGGTCATCGCCTTCAGCAGCAGCGCGGCCCGCGCGTCGGCGGTGAGCGCAGTGTCCATCCATGGCCGTTCCCCCCCCTTGTCGGCGGCATAGGCCAGGGTCAGCAACGTGGCACGCAGGGCGCTGCCTTCCACCTTGAATGGCGCGCTGCTGGCAGCCTGGAAACCATCGCTGAAGTAGCTGGCATCGGCCTCCAACGCGACACGCGCCGGATCGAAGCCTGCGGCCTTGGCCGATTCACCGGCCACCGCGCCGAGCAGCACCGCCGGTGCGCCCAGCCGCGAACGCGTGACCAGTGCCGGAAGCTGTGCGGCGCCTGCACCAGCATCGGTGTAGACGGCTACGGTGTGGCGACCATCATCCAAGCGCAGGTAGTTCAGGCCCGGCTGGTCGGGACCGGATTCGGCCGCGATCGGCAGCCGGGTCAGTACCGCCTGCCCGTGCTGGGTCTGGCCATCATCCTTGCCGGTGGAAATGAAGCGGTACTCATAGCCCAGCCCATCGGCCAGCAGCTGCAGCGGATCGACCTGGCCGATGCCACGCTGCACCTGGCGCACGCTCACCGCGTCCACCTGCAGGGTCTTCAGCTGGGCGGCCAGGGCCGGCATCGCCTCGGCGGTCGGGGCCTGTTCCAGGGTCAACACAGTGAACGCGGCTGGGTCGGCCCAGGCCGGGGCGGCCAGTGCGGCAGACAGGGCCAGGGACAGTGCAAGCGGCTTTGTAAACGTTTTCATCGGCAGGCGTAATTCCGTTGCCAAGGCAATCGGTCCAGGGAAAGTGCCGCCGAAGGGTGCAGCGTTCATGCCGCGCAGGGGTTGCCAGGCAACGTCCCGCAGGCCGAAGGACGGGCCGGTCTGCGCCTGGGACCCTCCTCCCGGCGTGACAACCTGCCTGTCCGGGCCGCGCAGGGCGACCCAATCATGTGAAGATTGTGCGAGGGCGTTCACACCTGTCAACAGGACCTAAGTCACAGGGCGACCGCGACGGTCGGTTATCAGGCCATCACCGGCAGTCATCAGCGCGCCGCGCGGGGCTGCCGATAATGGGTTGTCACCGGCCCTGAACCCCGCCCATGAACATACACCGCGACTTCGATCACCTCTGGCGCGACCGCTGTGATACCTCCAGCCAGCGCAGTCCCCGCGTGCTGATCCGGGTATTCGTTGCCCCGGGCGAGCTGGAGCGCAGCGTGGCCTTCTACGAGCAGCTGCAGGGCGTGGTGGCCGATGCGGGCTTTCCGTTTCCCGATGCCGGCCTGCGCCTGGCGATGGTCGGTGCATTCCTGCTGATCGAAGGGTGCGATGAGGCGCTGGCGCCGTTCACTTCGACCACGGGGACGCTGCTGGTCGACGACGTTCGGCCCTATCACGACAAGCTGGTGGCGGCCGGCGCCGAGATCATCTTCCCGTTGCAGGTGGTGCCCACCGGGGCGGCATTCAACGCGGTGCATCCTGATGGCACCGTGGTCGAGTACGTGCATCACCGGCCCGACCCGCACGGGCGGTGAGGGTACGCACGGCCGGGCTGCGCCCGGCACCCGCAGAGGCAACGGCCGAAGCAACAGCAGAAGCGAAAGCTGGGCTCCTGTGGGGTGGCGGGGTGGGTCCGGTTGCGGGGGACGGCGCAAGTACGTCCATGTAGCCTCGGTCGCGCCATCCATGGCGCTCACGCCCCCGCAACCGGACCCACCCCGCCTTCGACAATTCCCTGCACAGCCTGCTGTAGAGCCGAGCCCATGCTCGGCTGCTCTTCGTTCAACTGTCGGAATATTCGATTTCGATGGAGATTCATCCACGTATGACGTGGATCTACAATCCCTCCATGTCCTCTCCCGCCCTGCCCTGGAATGGCACGCTGCTGCTGGATGCTCACGTGGCTGTGCTGCAAGGCCACGCTGGTGGCAGCGATACGCACGCGCACTACGCCCATCAACTGTTGCTGAGCGAAGCCGCTCCCTGGCAGGTCGAGATCGACGGCGTACGGCAGCAGGGCCAACGGCTGTGGCTGCCGTCATTCCAGCCGCACGCAATCCTGTCGGCGCCGGAAGCGGGCTGCACGGTGTTCCTGGAACCGGCGCATGCCGATCCCAACCAGATCCGGCAGCACCTGCTCGCGCTGCCGGGCAACGCGCTGGAGCTGCACGACTGGATGCCAAGGCTGAGTCGCCCGCAGCCGTTGGACCGCCGCGTGCAGGCCGCGCTGTCCCGTATCGCCGAGCACCTGCCCGGTCCGGTGCCGGCTGCTGATATCGCCGAAGCGGCGCACCTGTCGACCAGCCAGCTGCACCGGCGTTTCCAGTCAGAGCTGGCGGTGACCCTTCGCGGCTGGGTACTGTGGCAACGGCTGCGCAGTGCGCTGGCGCATCATCTGCGCGGGCACAGCCTGACCGACAGCGCGCATGCCGCCGGTTTCGCCGACCTGCCCCACCTCTCGCGCAGCCTGCGCCGCATGTTCGGCATCGGCGCTGCGCAGCTTCAGGGCCTGCAGCTGCACGCGACCTGACACGCTCGATCACCCACGCCTGCGCAGGCCTTCCGGCAGCTCCGGCACCTCGCCATGCGGCAGTTCACGGAACGGTGCCATCAGCTGCCCGGGATAATCGTGCGGATAGTCCGGCTGGCTGCCGATGCCCAGGTCAGGCCGGCCCAGGCGATAGCCCGGTGCATCGAAGGCGGTCCCCAGCACGTGGTCCCACACGGTCAGGAACAAACCGAAATTGACATCGCCGGCAGTGCCGTAGCGCATGTGGTGGAAGCGATGCAGTGGTGCCCATGCCATCACCCGACCCAGCACGCCGGGACGCATGTCCACGTTGGAATGCTGCAGCAGCAGCTGGATGGCAATGGCGAACGCCAGCACCGCGGCTACCGGCATCGGCAGGCCCAGCACCAGCAGCGGCAGCACACCACCCACCGCTTCGGCCGCCTGGTGCAGCGGGTGTTTCATCAGACCGTTGAAACCATACATGCGGGTCACGCTGTGATGCACCGCATGCAGCCGCCACAGCCAGCCAATGCGATGGCTGGCGTAGTGCACCAGAGTGATGCCAAGGTCGGCGCAGACGATGGCCATCAGCACCTGCAGCGCGAACGGCCACTGCAGCGGCCACAGCTGCCACGGAATGAGCGCTGCCAGCAGCGGAACCGCAGCGATCGACAGCAGGTTCAGGCTTTCGTTGACCAGCGCATGCAGGGTGTCACGCAGGCTGTCGCCCTGGTCGTGGTTGAACGCGGGGTCATACGGCCAGGCACGTTCGGCAGCGAACGAAACCGCGATGGCAACCGCGAGCAGGGCCAGCAACCACAACGGGTCACCGTGGCAGTGGCCGACCCAGACGATGGCGGCGGCAACGAAACCCAGCAGGAACAGCGGGGCATACAGGCGGAGCATCCAGTGCTTCATGGGCAATCCGGAAAGTAAGGGGCCTGCATGCTTGCGCGGCATGCAGGTGGCCGGCTTGAACAAACGGCGCAACCCGTGGGTCCGCCGCTGCTGGATGCCCATCGTGGTCGGCACCGCGTTTGCCACATCCACCCACGGCGCGGCTCTACAATGGCGCCCTCATCGCGCCCGGGACCGGCATGGATTCCTTCAACCTGATGCGTGCCTTCCGCCGCATCGTCGAACGCGGCGGGCTGGCCCGTGCCGCCGAAGACCTGGGCATGTCGCCCGCCGGGCTGAGCAAGCAGCTGCGCACGCTGGAAACGCATCTGGGCGTGGTGCTGCTGCAGCGGACCACGCGGCGCATGAGCCTGACCGAAACCGGCCACGCCTATTACCGCGAATGCTGCCGCCTGCTCGACGAGCTGGAGGCGCTGGAACGCGGCATCGCCGAACAGCGCGGCGACGTGGCCGGACGCCTGCGCGTCAATGCACCGCAATCATTCGCGCTGAGCACGCTGTCGCCGCTGCTGCCACGCTTCCTGCAGCAGCATCCGCAGCTGTCGCTGGACCTTGTGATGGAAGACCGCCTGCTCGATGCGGTCGGCGAAGGTTTCGATGTGTCGCTGCGGCTGCGTGCCGAGCTGGACGACTCGCGGCTGGTGGCGCGCCGGCTGGCCTCGCTGCAGCAGGTGCTGTGCGCGGCCCCGTTTTACCTTCAGCAGCATCCGGCACCGCAGGCGGTGGACGAGCTGCAGGCGCACAGCGTGCTGGCCTACAGCCTGTCCGACTCGCCCGGCAGTTGGCCGCTGCTCGGCCCCGATGGCCAGGTGACGATCACCCTGCCGGCGCGCGTCACCGTCAACAACAGCCTGCTGCTGCGCGATCTGCTGGTAGCCGGCATGGGCATCGGCGCCCTGCCCTCGTTCCTGGCGGCACCGGCACTGGCCCGTGGCGAACTACAGCAGGTGCTGCCCAACCACCGCTATCCACCGCGCTTCGTGCATGCGGTCTATCCCACCTCGCGCCACCTGCAGCCCAAGGTGCGTGCCTTCATCGATTTCCTGCACGCCGAACTGCCAGGCTGCGCCGGCCTGGATTCGTAACCGCCAGCGAAAACTGAGCTGCCCGCGGCGTACTGTTTCAGACGTGCCGCGCTGCCTAATCTGCCGCCTCCCCTCTCACCGATGGCAGGCAGATGTCTCCCGTTCCTTCCCCCGCTACCGCCGCGCCGGTGGTCGATTTCTTCCACGACGTGGTCTGCGGCTGGTGCTTCGTGCTGGCCCCGCGCCTGCAGCAGGTCTCCGCCGAACTCGGCATCCAGGTGCGCCACCGCAGCTTCGTGCTGCAGGACTCGCGCGCGCAGATGGTCGAGGTGTTCGGCTCGATGGAGCGCGCCAAGGCGATCATCCTGCGCCACTGGACCGACTGCGCCGCGCATGAAGATACCGCGCGCATCGATATCGAAGGCATGCGCGCACAGGACTTCGAGTATCCGTCCGGCTGGCTCGGTGCACTGGCCTGCCAGGCCGCCGGCGTGCTCGGCGGCAACGACGCCCATGGCGCGATGTTCGATGCCGTGCAGTGGGCGCACCTGCACCAGCACCGCAACATCGGCGACGCCGAAGTACTGCTGGATATCGCCGAAGCACTGGGCCACCCGCGTGGCGCCTTCGCTGACCACATGCGCAGCGACGCAGCAGCCCGGCGTGTGCAGGCCGACCGTGCCGAAGCCGCGACCCTCGGCATCCGCTCCATTCCCACCGTGATCGGCGGCAACGGCCTGCGCCTGCAGACCCTGCCGCTGCCGCAACTGCGCCAGGCCCTGGCGCACCTGGTCGCGGCCTGAACCGCACCATCCCCCACCCTGCAAGGAGACTCCCCATGACCCCACGTACCCTGGCCACCGCGCTGGCCCTGCTGCTGGCCGGCACCGCCGCGTCCACCACCGTGTCCGCGCACGAACGCGTTCCCTCCGGCCAGCAGGTCGGCACCAGCCCCTGGGGGCCGAAGGACGAGATCGGCCGCCTCAACCTGATCACCGAGGCCTCGCGTGCAGCGATCCTGTCGCGGGTCAGCGGCGGCAAGGCCTATGACCTGGCCACCGAATACTACGTCGGCATGCCCAGCTGGCAGGATGCCGGCGACCCGCACTACCAGTTCTGGATGACCCACACCCCGCGCGGCACGGTGATGGATGATCCGATGGGCGTGGGTGAAACCATGAACCTCACCCGCAGCTACACCGGCACCGCGTTCTCGATGTACAGCCACACCGGCACCCACATCGATGCGCTGAACCATTTCGGCATCCACGGAAAGATCTGGAACGGCTTCGAGGCCGACAAGCACCTCGGTGACCGTGGCTGGAACGTCACCGGCATCGAGAAATTCCCACCGCTGATCGCGCGTGGCGTGCTGATTGACGTGGCCGGCGCCAAGGGCGTGGACATGCTGCCGGACAGCTACCGCGTCACCCGCCAGGACCTGAAGGATGCGCTGGCACGCCAGCAGGTGAAGCTGCAGCAGGGCGACGTGGTGCTGATCCGCACCGGCCGCATGCGCCTGTTCGAACAGCCCAAGGCCTACATGGCCAACCCGCCGGGCATGGGCCTGGACGCCGCGCGCTTCCTGGTCGAGGACAGCGGCGCGATGATCGTCGGCGCCGACAACCTCAGCTTCGAAACCTTCCCCTCGGAGGTGTCCGACGACTACGTGCCGCTGCACACCTACCTGCTGGCCCAGCAGGGCGCGCCGATCATCGAGCTGGTGGCGCTGGACGAACTGGCCCGCGACAAGGTCTATGAGTTCGCCTTCATCGGCGGCCCGCTGAAGATCCGCGGCGGCGATGCCGCGCCGCTGCGCCCGGTGGCGTTGCCGGTCCGCCCGTAACCGGGGCCTGTGGGTGCCGACCTTGGTCGGCACTCCTTTACCCCTTCAGCAACCTGAAACCCGGCCCGCCAATTTCATTAGTAATTCTACTCACAAGGCGAGTAGCATGTCCGGTCTCAGCCCCTGATACCGGCCCGTCGATACTCGCGCCATGCCTGCCGTTTCCGCCCGTTCCTGCCGCTTCAAGCCAACCCGGCGCCTCTCTTGGAGGATCGGCTGATGGGTGCCGTCGTCGCCCTCGACCGGCTGCTGGACGGGCGCCAGCTGTGGCGCGGCCCGGCCCGCCAGGGCCCGGCCAGCGACCACCTGGCCAGCGGCCACCCGGCACTGGACGCACGCCTCCCCGGCGGCGGCTGGCCGGCCAGCGGGCTGTGTGAGGTGCTGCAGGCAGCGCCCGGTGTCGGCGAGCTGGCGCTGGTCTGGCCGGCACTGGCCAGGCTGAGCCAGCGCGAACGCCCGATCGTGCTGGTCGCCCCGCCCTATCGCCCGCATGCCCCGGCCTGGGCCGCCGCCGGACTGGACCTGGCCCAGCTGCAGATCATCCACGCCGCACCGAAACAGGCGCTGTGGGCCGCCGAACAGTGCCTGCGCTCTGCGGCCTGCGCGGCGGTGCTGTGCTGGCCGCACCAGGCCGACGATCGCGCCCTGCGCCGGCTGCAGGTGGCTGCCGACAGCGGCCAGTGCCTGGGCTTCGTGTTCCGCGAGGCGCAGGCAGCGCGCAACCCCTCCCCGGCCAGCCTGCGCCTGCAGCTCGACCACAGCCAGGTACGGGTGCTGAAGTGCCGTGGCGGCCTGCCACCCGCGCAGCCGTTGCCACTGGCCATCACCCACTGAGGCCGCGCTATGCATTGGGCCTGCCTGTTGTTGCCGCAGCTGGCGCTGGACAGCGTGCTGCGCCTGCAGCCGGACCCGCAGCGGCCACTGGTGCTGCTGCAGGGGCCGGCACAGCGTCGCGTGCTGCGTGCGGTCAGCCCGGCCGCCCGTGCGGTGGGACTGCGCCCGGGCATGCTGCTGTCGGCCGCGCAGGTACTGGTGCAGGACATGCACCTGCACGACTACGACCCCACCGCCGAACAGCACACCCGGCAGCTGCTGGCCAGCTGGGCCTATGCCTACAGCTCGCAGGTCAGCCTCGATTTTCCGCATGCGCTGGTCATGGAGATCGGTGCCAGCCGCGCCCTGTTCGGCGACTGGCTGACAATCGAAAAGCGCCTGCGCAACGAACTGCATGAACTCGGTTTCCGCCATCGCCTGGTGGCTGCACCCACCGCGCATGCTGCACGCGTGCTGGCCAACGTCCACGACGGCCTCGGCATCGATGCGCAGCAGCTGCCGGCGGCGCTGGCACAACTGCCATTGCCGCGCTGCGGCCTGCCCAGCGAAGCGGTGACCGTGCTCGGCCGTTCCGGCCTGCGCACGTTGGGTGCGGTGCTCGAACTGCCGCGTGACAGTCTGGCCCGGCGCTTCGCCCCCGAGGTGCTGCAGCAGCTGGACGCATTGCGTGGCCTGCCCACTGCGCCACTGCGTTACTACCAGCCACCGGATCGTTTCGATGCGCGCATCGAATTCGAATACGAGATCGAATCCAGCCAGGCCCTGCTGTTCCCGCTGCGCCGGCTGCTGTTGGATCTGGCTGCGTTCCTCTGTTCGCGCGATGGCGGCGTGCAGCGCTTCGACCTGCATTTCGAGCACGACCTGCTGCCGGCCAGCGTACTGACCATCGGCCTGCTGGCGCCCGAGCGTGATCCCGCGCTGCTGTTCGAGATCGCACGCAACCGCATGGAAGCCTTCGCCCTGCCGGCCGGCAGCCGCGCACTGCGCCTGCAGGCCGAGCAGTTGCCACCGTTCGTGCCCGCCGCGCGTGACCTGTTCGACACCCGGCCGGCACAGGCAATGCCCTGGAACCAGCTGCGCGAGCGCCTGCGTGCGCGGCTGGGCGATGACGCCGTGCAGCCGCTGGCGGTGCAGGCCGACCATCGCCCCGAACGCGCCAGTGGCACCCAGCCTGCGGTCAAGCCTCCGTCGTACTGGCCGCTGCGTCCGGGCTGGCTGCTGGACACGCCGCAACCGCTGCGTGATCCCCGCCTGCGCATCGTCACCGGGCCGGAGCGGATCGAATCGGGCTGGTGGGACCAGGCCGATGCGCGGCGCGATTACTACGTGGTGGAAACCGCGCATGGCCAGCGCGGCTGGGCTTTCCGTGAGCGCAATGATCCGCATGCGCCGTGGATGCTGCACGGCTGGTTCGGCTGAGCCGTCATGCACAACGAACTGCCCGGCTACGCCGAACTGCACTGCCTGTCGGCCTTCAGTTTCCAGCGTGGCGCCTCGATCGCCGAAGAACTGTTCGCGCGCGCCGCTGGCCAGGGCTACCGCGCGTTGGCGATCACCGACGAATGCTCGCTGGCCGGCATCGTGCGCGCCTGGCAGGCCGCCAAGACGCATGGCGTGGCGCTGATCGTCGGCGCCGAATTCCAGGTCGAGGATGGGCCGAAGCTGGCCCTGCTGTGCTCCGACCAGGCCGCCTACGCCGGCTTGTGCCAGTTGATCACCACCTGCCGGCGGCGCGCGGCCAAGGGCGAATACCGCTGCCTGCGCGAGGACCTGCTCGGCCTGCCCGACGGCCTGCTGTGCCTGTGGCTGGACCGGCAACCGGCGGCCACCGATCTGGAACTGCTGCGCGCCGGCTTCGATGATCGGCTGTGGTTGGCGGTGGAACTGCACCACGAACACGACGACGCGCGCCGCCTGCAGCTGCTGCAGGCCTTCGGCGAACGCCACTGCCTGCCGCTGGTCGCCAGTGGTGATGTGCACATGCACGTGCGCCGCCGCCGCGCCCTGCAGGACACCCTGACCGCGATCCGCCACCGCTGCAGCGTGGCCGAAGCCGGCTGGCGCCTGTTCCCCAACGGCGAGCGCCACCTGCGTCCGCGTACCGCACTGGCCCAACTGTATCCGCCCGAACTGCTGGCCGAGACCCTGCGCATCGCCGAGCGTTGCCACTTCACGCTGGAGCAGTTGCAGTACACCTATCCACGCGAACTGGTGCCGGAGGGCCACGATCCGGACAGCTGGCTGCGCGTGCTGGTCGAGCGTGGCATCCCGTGGCGCTGGAAAGGCGGCATCGAACCAGCGCAACGCACGCAGATCGAGCACGAACTGGCGTTGATCAGGCAGAAGAACTACGCCTCCTACTTCCTCACCGTGCAGGACATCGTGCGCTTCGCGCGCAGCCAGGACATCCTCTGCCAGGGCCGCGGCTCGGCGGCCAACTCGGCAGTGTGCTTCGTGCTGGGCGTGACCGAGATCGACCCGGCGCGCAGCAACCTGCTGTTCGAGCGCTTCATCTCCGCCGAGCGCGACGAGCCACCGGATATCGACATCGACTTCGAGCACGAGCGCCGCGAGGAAGTACTGCAGTACGTGTTCAACCGCTACGGACGCGAGCGCGCTGCGTTGACCGCGGTGGCGATCAGCTACCGCGGTCGCAGCGCGATCCGCGACGTGGCCCGTGCGCTCGGCCTGCCGATGGACCAGGTCAACGAACTGGGCGCGGCGATGGACCACTGGGGTGGCCACGTACCGCTGCCGGAAACCCTGCGCGAGCGCGGCTTCGATCCGGAAACCCCGCTGATGCGGCGGCTGCTGGCGCTGACGGCCGAGCTGATCGACTTCCCGCGCCACCTGTCGCAGCACCCGGGCGGCTTCGTGATCTCCGAGCACCCGCTGTCGACCCTGGTACCGGTGGAAAACGCGGCGATGGCCGACCGCACCGTCATCCAATGGGACAAGGACGATCTGGATGCCACCGGCCTGATGAAGGTCGACTGCCTGGCTCTGGGCATGCTCACCGCCATCCGCAAGTGCCTGGCGATGCTGAAACAGCATGGCCTGCACGAAGGGCGCATGGATGCGATCCCTGCCAAGGATACGAAGACCTACGACATGATCTGCGCCGCCGACACCATCGGCGTGTTCCAGATCGAATCGCGTGCGCAGATGGCGATGCTGCCACGTCTGCAACCGCGCAGCTTCTACGATCTGGTGATTGAAGTGGCGATCGTGCGCCCCGGCCCGATCCAGGGCGACATGGTGCACCCCTATCTGGAACGGCGGAGGATCCTGCGCGAGCAAGGCCCGGATGCACTGAACGACCCTGACAATCCGCTCTATCCAGCGCAACTGGAGCGCGTGTTCGCACGCACGTTGGGCATACCACTGTTCCAGGAGCAGGTGATGCAGCTGGCAGTGGAAGCAGCAGGTTACACACCTGGCCAAGCCGATGCCCTACGCCGCTCGATGGCAGCATGGAAGCGTCGTGGCGGCCTGGAACCGCATCGCGAGAAGTTGCTGGCCGGCATGTTGAAGAATGGCTTCAGCCGTGAGTACGGCGAACACCTCTTCGAGCAGATCAAGGGCTTCGGTGATTACGGTTTCCCGGAAAGCCATGCTGCCAGCTTCGCCCTGCTGACCTATAACAGCTGCTGGCTGAAGTGCCATCACCCCGCCGCGTTCACTGCCAGCCTGATCAACAGCCAGCCACTGGGCTTCTACAGCCCCGACCAGCTGCTGCAGGACGCGCGCCGACACGGCATTCGCGTGCTGCCAGTGGACGTGCGCCACAGCGACTGGGACTGCACCCTGGACTTCAGCAAGGGGCCGGCGGCAATCCGCCTCGGACTGCGCCTGGTCGATGGCTGCAACGAGCCCGCCGTGCAGGCCATCATGCGCGAACGTGCGCGGCGCCCGTTCGACGATGTGGGCGACCTGTGCCAGCGCGCCGCACTGGACCGCCGCCAGCAGGGCCTGCTGGCCGATGCCGGTGCACTGCGCGGGATCAGCGGCCATCGCCATCGTGCACGCTGGGATATCTCCGGCGTGGAAAACCGGCTGCCACTGTTCGACCAGGCCCGCGCCACCGCCGAAGCCCGCGTTCCGCTGCCCCTGCCCAGCGCCTGGGAAGACATGCAGGCCGATTACCGCAGCACCGGCACCACGCTTGGCCGCCACCCGATCTCGTTCCTGCGTGCACAGCTGCGCGGCCGTGGCTGTCTGGATGCCGCACAGCTGGCGGGCCACGGCCATGGTCGGCGCGTGCGCATCGCCGGCCTGGTGCGCATGCGCCAGCGCCCGCAGACCGCCAGTGGCGTCACCTTCCTCACCCTTGAAGACGAGACCGGCATGGTCAACGCCGTGGTCTGGCGGCACCTGGCCGATCGCCAGCACCGGGTGCTGGTCGATACCCAGCTGATGCAGATCGATGGCCGCCTGGAACGCGTTGATGGCGTGCAGCACGTCATCGTGCAGCGCATGCACTGCCTGGATGAACTGCTGCAGGGACTGCGCAGCCACAGCCGCGATTTCCACTGACGATACACAACGTCACACAACGAACTGGCCATTGCCGGTCCGCATCCGCTATCGTCGGCACATCCAAGGAAGGACGACGCCATGCCCCGCGCACTGCTGCTGACCACGCTGGTGGTCTCGACCCTCGCCCTGCTTGTTTCCGGCTGGACCGCCTGGAACCTGCATCGCAGCCAATCGCCACAGCGCATCATCGAGGCACGCGGGCTGATCATCCACGATGCAAGCGGCCAACCGCGGGTAATCCTCGGCGCACCGGTTCCCGATCCGCTCAGCCAGGGCCGCACCCAGGGGCCGCGCGCCACCGCCCTGTCCGGCCTGATCCTGCTCGGCCCCGACGGCTCCGAACGCGGCGGCTACGGCACCAGCGACCGCGGCGGCGAAGCGCTGCTGACCCTGGACGATGCCACCGGCACCACCGAAGTGTTCAAGGTGGTGGCCAATCCGGACCGTGGCGCCAGCCTGATGGTCAAGCACCAGAACAACACTGGCGCCATGCTCACCTCCTGGCAGGGCAAGCCGGAACTGATGTTCGTCGATGACAGCGGCCAGTCCTACTACGTGCGCCCGGGTGCCAACGCCGCGCCCTGATCTGCTTTTGTAGCGTCGAGCCATGCTCGACTGCTTTACGCGCACGGCAGTCGAGCATGGCTCGACGCTACAAACCACACACCGCCGCCAGATCATCGGCCAGCTGCCGCAACTGCGCCGACCCCAGCGCCGCGCAGGTAATGCGCAGACCATGGCCCGGTGCCGCCACCGCGAATACTTCGCCTGCACGCACATGCCATCCGCGCGAAGCCAGCGCCAGCACCTGCGGATGGCTGTCCGCCAGCAACGGCAGCCACAGGTTCAATCCTTCCATCGGCTGCGGTGTCGGCACGCCACGTGCACGCAGCAGTTCCTGCAGCGACTGCAACCGCTGCTGGTAGCGCTCACCTGCCGACGCGATCTTCGCCTGCTGCGTGGCCGATGCCAGCACCGAAGTCGCCGCATCCTGCAGCAGGTGGCTGACCCAGCCGGTACCGGACGCCAACCGCAACCGTAACCGCGACGCGGTCTCTTCATCGCAGGCCAACCACGCCAGCCGCAGATCGGGACCGAGTGGCTTGGACAACGAGCGCAGCACAGCCCAGCGACGACCATCCAGCGGCAGCACCGAGTGATAGGCCTGCTGCGAGAGCAGCGCGTAGTGATCATCGATCAGCACCGCCACCTGCGGATAGGCCGCCAGCAGCTGGCGCAACGCCCGCGCCCGCTTCGCATCCAGGCTGGCCCCGGTCGGGTTGTGTGCCCGCGGGGTCAGCAGCACCGCGCGTGCACCGGCCCCCAGCGCCTGCCGCAGCGATTCGATCTGCATGCCGTGCGCGTCCATCGCCACCGGCAACGGCGCGTGACCCACCGCGTTGAGCACGTTGAGGCTGCCGAGGAAACACGGATCCTCTACCGCGATGCGATCGCCCGGCAGCAGCCACGCCGCCAGCAGGCGCTCGATGCCATCGACCGCGCCATGGGTCAGCTCCAGCGCATAGCCTTCGGGGCAGTCCGCATCCAGCGAGGCCCGTGCCAGCGCCTGTAACCTCGGGTCGACCGTGCCCACGCCGTACAAGCGCGGCGCCGCCGGGGCCAGGCGCAGGTTCGGCAACAGGCGAGGATCCGGGTTGCCGCCGGCCAGGTCCTGCAGCGCCAGCCCCGGCGTACTGCCCTCGCGCGCCAGCGTCGGCGGCAATCCGCGCACCACCGTGCCACGGCGGCCCGCCGTGCTGGCCAGGCCCGCCGCATCCAGGCGCTTGTAGGCAGCGGCCACGGTGTTGCGGTTCACGCCCAGCTGCTCGGCCAATTCACGCACCGGCGGCAGCACGCTGCCGGCCGGCAGGCGGCCCTTGCCGATGCCGTCGCGGATGCTGTCGAAGATCGACTCGGCGCTATGCCCGGTGATTTTCATTTTGTCCTATGCCAAAATATCTCTTGTCCTGTGCCAGTGTATCCCACCCTGGCCACCCTGCATTGGAGGTGCCCGCATGCCCCTTGCCGCTGCCGACTGGCCCGTCGCCCAGTCCGTTGAACAGATCGCCGACAACCTGGTCACGGTGCGCCAACGCATCGCCGATGCCTGCGCGCGCGTCGGCCGGGATCCGGCCAGCGTGCGCCTGCTTCCGGTCAGCAAGACCGTCGATGACGCCCGCATCCGCATGGCGGTGGCCGCCGGCTGCCAGGAACTGGGCGAGAACAAGGTGCAGGAAGCACAGCGCAAGGCCGAAACAATGGCCGACCTTGGCGTGCACTGGTCGGTGATCGGCCATCTGCAGACCAACAAGGCGCGCTACGTGGCGCGCTTTGCCAGCGAGTTCCAGGCGCTGGACAGCCTGCGCGTGGCCGAGGCCCTGCAGCAGCGCCTGCAGCTGGAAGACCGCACGCTGGATGTGTTCGTGCAGGTCAACACCTCGGCCGAGCCGAGCAAGTACGGACTGGAACCCGACGCGGTCGAGGCCTTCGTGCAGCAGCTGCCGGCCTTCGATCGCCTGCGCGTGCGCGGCCTGATGACCCTGGCCATCTTCACCCCCGACGTCGAGCGCGTGCGCGCCTGCTTTGTGCGCCTGCGCGAACTGCGCGACCAACTGCAACACACCGCCCCGCCCGGTCTCGACCTGTCGCAGCTGTCGATGGGCATGTCCGGCGATTTCGAAGTCGCCATCGAGGAAGGCGCCACCGTGGTTCGTGTCGGCCAAGCCATCTTCGGCGCCCGCGCCACCCCGGACAGCTTCTACTGGCCGAACATCGGAGCCCCGGCATGAAGCACGCAGTCGTTCTGCAACACGTCGCCTTCGAAGACCTCGGCACCCTGCAGCCGCTGCTGCTGACGCAGGGTTGGCAGTTGCAGGTGCTGCAGGCCGGTATCGATGCGCTCGATCCGGTCGACTCTGCCGACCTGCTGGTAGTGCTTGGTGGGCCGATCAGTGTCAACGATGTGGATACCTATCCGTTCCTGGCCGAGAGTATCACTGTGCTGCAGCGTCGCCTGCAGCAGCAGCGGCCGACCCTGGGCATCTGCCTCGGCGCGCAGTTGATGGCCCACGCGCTTGGTGCCAGCGTCGCTCCCAGTGGTGGCAAAGAGATCGGTTTTGCACCGCTGCTGCTGACCGATGAAGGCCAGCGTTCCCCGCTGCAGGCCCTGCAGGGCATTCCGGTACTGCATTGGCATGGCGAGGCGTTCGAACTTCCGGCCGGTGCACGCCGCCTGGCCAGCACGCCGGCCTGCCGTCACCAGGCCTTCGCCATCGGCAGCCACGCACTGGCCCTGCAATGCCATCCAGAACTGGACGCGCGCCAGTTCGAGCGCTGGCTGATCGGCCACACCCTGGAGCTGGCCCAGGCCGGCATCGATCCGAACGATCTGCGCGCGCAGGCACGCCGCTACGGTGCACCACTGGCCGCTGCCGCCACCGCGATGTTCGACCATTGGCTGCAGGACCTGCCGGAGATGCCGCGATGAACTACCGATTGCAGATCCACCGCGATGGCGCCCACTGGGGCCACTTCGACTGCAGCGGCCCTGATGCCCTGCAGCGCATGGACACCATCGCCGCACAGCTGCCTGCGGATCAGGGCTTCCAGTTGAAGCGGCAGAAAGGTGTCGGCGAAGAACGCATCCTGTCCAGCAATGCTGACGGCCTGCGCGTGCTGGCTTCACAGATCCAGTACCGCGATCTCTGACCCGACGATGTTAGTGCCGGCCGCTGGCCGGCACTACCCGACGGCATTCCGGCATGCCAATCTTCCGCCATGTTGACCCTGCAACGCGGCAGCCACCACGGGCTGCTCATCGCCCCGCGCTGGCCCTCCACCCGTATCCAGATTGAAGCGCACGTGCTGCAGCGCCTGCTCGATGCCCAGGCGCTGCTACCTGCCGAACTGCGCCTGCTGCTCACCCGCGGCTTCGAACCCAGTCACAGCCACCTCGGCGGCTTCCGCCGCCTGGTGCGGCGGTTCGGCATCACCCTCTTCCGCACCTGCTACCCGCAGCGCCACGATGAGGTCGACGCCATCTTCGGGGCCAATGGTCACGACATCGATGGCCGCCATGTCGATGTCTCACTGGTACTGCGCGGCAAGCGGCTACGACTGCTGCCACTGGGCGTATTTACTCCGCTGCGCTGGCAACACCGTCGCGTCGCCCGCCATGCCGAGGCGGTCACGCGGGTGAAGCGCAGCCTGCAGCACTGCGGATTCGTGCTGCATCACAACCCGACCGAATCGTTGCAGATCCACTGCGATTACCCACCACGGTAACCCCACGGGCGGCCGTGCGTCGTTCACCGCCCGCACTCGTTGATGCAAATGATTCTCTTTTGCTGTAAGGTGCAGCCGCTGCCCTTGCCGCCGCGGGCTGTTCCCTTTCCCAGTTGTCGCCCGCCCCGTGTCCACGCCTGTCGAACCGACGGATGTCGCGCATCTGTGCGCGGCCCATTACCGGCCGCTGCACGCCCATGTCCGCCGCAAACTCCCGCAACGCAGCGACGCCGATGACGTCGTCCAGGAAACCTGGCTGCGTGTCGTCAAGGTCGCCACCAGCGGCCTGCTGAACAATGGCCGCGCCTATCTGTACCGCGTTGCCCACAACCTGATCGCCGACCACTACCGGCAACGCCAGCGCCGTCGCGAAGAGGCGCTGGATGACGCGCAGCTGTACGCCATCGCCGATCCTGCACCGCTGCCGGAGCAACGCCTGCTCGACGCCGAACAGCTGCGCCATCTCGATGCAATCATCGCCGCGCTGCCGCCGCGATCACGCCAGGTGTTCCTGCTGGCCCGGGTGGAGCAGTTGGCACTGGCCGAGATCGGCCGCCAGCTCGGCATCAGCCGGCAGACCGCGCATGGCCATCTGCTGCGTGCTCTGGTCGCCCTGCAGCAGGTACCGGGCGCATGAGCCAGGACGCGATCGCGCGCGAAGCCGCGCGTTGGTGGCTGGACGGGCACGACGGTGGCCGCGACGAGAGCGCGTTCGAACAGTGGTACCAGGCCGATCCGCGACATGCCGCGCAGTACCAGCATCTGCAGCAGCTGTGGCAGGCCGGTGCAGCGTTGCCGAGCTTGCAGCGGCACCAGCAACGCAGGCAACGCCGCCGCCTCCACGAAGCCGGCATTGCGGTCCTTTTGCTGTGCGCGCTCGGTCTATACAGCCGCCATGCCTCGCCGCCTGCTGCTCAGGTACTGCGCACCGCCGCTGGCGAGATCCGTGATGAAGCCCTGCCGGACGGCTCGCATGTGCTGTTGTCGCCGGGCAGCGAAGTGCATGTGCGCGTCGACGCACAGCGCCGTCAGCTGCAGCTGCAGCGAGGGCAAGCCTGGTTCAAGGTCGCCGCCGATGCCGACCGGCCATTCCAGGTACACACCCCACAGGGCACCGTCACCGCACTGGGAACCGCATTTGATCTGGCCGTGCAGGGCGGCAGCAGCGTGGTCACAGTCACCGAACACAGCGTCCGCGTGGAAAGCGGCGCCAGCAGCGTGCAGGCCAGCGAGGGTCAGCAGCTGCGCTTCAATGGAAACACACCGGCGATCGCGACAGACGCAGACAGCAGTGTCCTGGCCTGGCGCGAACGGCGCCTGCACTGGGTATCGGCCCCCCTGGCTGAAGTCGCCCAGGGTCTGGACCGTTGGCATGGCGGGCACACATGGGTCGTCGGCGAGCGCCTGCGCCAGCAGCCGGTCACCCTGCTCGGCAGGGCCGATGGTGCGGCCAGCAACCGCGACCAGCTGGCCACCCAGCTGCAGGTGCGCGTGCTGCACTTCGGTGCAGGCATACAGGTGTGGCTGCCGCCGCGCAGGGAACAGCGTGATGCACCCTGACATCCGGTCCGCGGCCGCGTCTACCCAGGATGACGACGCTCTGCGTCACCTCCTGGAGCCCCCGATGCTGTGCCACCGCCCCCTTGTCCTCGCCCTGTCGCTGGCCTGTGCCAGCGCGATTCCACTGCTGCCTGCCAGTGCGCAGGCGCAGGCTGCCACCCGCCACTACGATCTGCCCGCACAGCCACTGGCTGCCGCACTGGATGCCTACAGCCGCCTGAGCGGCGTCGATCTGGTGATCGGTGCGGCGCTGCCCGCCGGCCATGCCGCCCCTGCCCTGCGCGGTGACTTCGACGACGCCCAGGCATTGTCCCATCTGCTCACAGGCAGCGGCCTGCGCCCGCGCTTCATCGATGCACGCCGCGCCACCCTGGAACCGGCACCCGCCGAACCGGGTGATGGCAGCCGCCGCACCGGGCCGCTGCGGGTGCAGGGCGATACCGCGCAGGGCCATTCACCGGGCGCCGGCGCCAGCCAGTACGTACCGGCCACCCGTGATGGCTTCGCGCCCACGGTCGGCAGCGAGCGTGTGGCGATGGCCGAACGCCAGGAAGGCAACAGCCTGCTGCGTTCGATGCCCGGCACCCACAGCTTCCATTCGCGCAGCCAACCTGGCCTGCAGGTCAACATCCGCGGCATGACCGGTGCCGGCCGGGTCAACACCATGATCGACGGTGTCACCCAGACCTTCCGCAACAACGCCGGGCATGGCTCGGGTGGCCCGTTCGCCTATGTCGACCCGTTCCTGCTGGCCGGCGTGGACGTGCAGCGCGGCGCGGTTGCCGGCGGCGATGGCGCCGGTACGCTGGCCGGCAGTGCCAATTTCCGCACGCTGGATATCGACGATCTGCTCGGCGAAGGCCGTGACTGGGGCCTGCGTGCAGGCTATCGCCACGGCAACAACGGCTACGGCAGTGGCCGCACCTTCGCTGGTGCCTGGCGCCACAGCGAGGACGGCGGTGACCGCCAGTTCGGCCTGCTGGCCGCCGCCAGCAGCAGCCGCAGCAACGAGTACGCCACCGCACGCGGGCAGAAGAACAGTGCCGACCCCGGCAGCCAGCAGCCCAACAGCTGGCTGTTGAAAGCGCGCCTGCAGCCGAGTGACCAGCATCGGCTCGACCTGAGCCACATGCATTACGAAAACGACTTCTACCACAACTACCCGTGGCAGATTTCCGCGCGCAACCAGCGCGCCAGCTACCACTACACGCCCTATTCGCCGTGGATCGACCTGCGCGCGACCTTCGCCAGCAACAAGACCCGGCTGTTCTATCCGCCGTTGGAGGATTCCAGCTACATCGGCCGCCGCACACACAGCAGCCTGAGCAGCTGGACCGTAGACAACACCAGCCGCTTCGACATCGGTGCGCTGCAGGCGCGCTGGAATACCGGCATCAAGCACCAGTCGGACATCTACGTCGCCGACACCCCCACCCTGCGCGGCGCCAATCCGCAGGGCCGCAGCCAGCTCGACAGCGTCTTCAGTACGCTGGAACTGCAGTACGACATCTATGCCCTGACCGCCGGCCTGCGCCAGGACCGCTACGGCATCCGCGGCCATATTCCGGTGTGCTCGGATGTGCCGGGCCAATGCACGGAGATCAATGGCGGCGACATCGACGTGCGTCGCACCGAGCGTGCACTCAGCCCCAGCCTGGCGGTCTCGCTGCAGGCCACCGACTGGCTGCAGCTGTTCGCCGAAGCCTCGCGCACCTCGCGGCCGCCGCGGGTGCAGGAGATGTTCTTCGAGAAGATTCCGCTGGAGGGCATGAGCGATGCCGACGGCGTAGGTGCCAATCCGTTCCTGCACCGCGAGCGCTCGCGCAACCTGCAGTTCGGCGCCAACCTCAGCACCGACTCACTGCTCGTCGAGAGTGACCTGGCACAGCTGCGGATCACCCGCTTCGACAACCGCATCCGCGACTACATCAAGCCGCAATACCTGCTGATCGTGCATCCGCCGGAAGTGGAACCGTTCGTGGTGCCGATCGACAGCGATCCGCAGCTCAACGCCTGGACCGATGCACTGGACGTGGACGACTTCAGCACCACCACGCGCTGGATGAACCACCCAGGCATCGTGCGCATGCGCGGCATCGAGCTTGAGGCGCACTACGCCAGCGAGCACTACCACGCCACGCTCAGCTGGACCCGCTCGCGCACCAGCGCGCCGGCCATCGAGTTCGTCAACCTGGAAGACATCACCGCGCTGCCCGACCGCTACTGGACGCTGGACGTGGGTGGCCGCTGGTGGCAGCAGCGCGTGCAGGCCGGCCTGCGTGCCGAGTACTCCGGGCCGACCGAGGAAGGCTACGACTTCTTCCAGACCCGCAAGACCGGCGGCACCGGCGTGCTGCTGGACTTCTACGCCAGCTTCAAGCCCCAGGCCAACACCACCCTGTGGCTGAACATCGAAAACCTGCAGAACAAGGCCTATGACAACAATGCCTCGATCGACAGCATCTTCAGCCCGATCCTGGACCGCGGCAACGGCCGTGGCCGCACCGTTTCGATGGGCGTCAATGTGGCGTTCTAGCCGTCGCTGGCTGCCCGTGTGCCTGCTCGCGCTGGCGACAGTGACCAGCGCGCAGCCGATGCCCGGCACGGTGATCGACCTGGCCAGTGGCCAGCCCCTGGACGAGGCCGCGTTCGTGAAGCGCGCGGCCGCGGCCCAACGGATGCTGCTGGGCGAGCGCCATGACCTGGCCGGCGACCATGCCGCCCAGCGCTGGTTGCTGCAGGTCCTGCAGCAGCAGCGGCCGCAGGCTGCCCTGGTGCTGGAGATGATCACCAGTGAGCGCCAGCCACGCCTGCAGCGGGTGCAGCGCTGGCTGGCCAAGGGCAACCACGCCGACGGCACGCGCCTGCAGGAGTTACTTGACTGGGATGCGCGCTGGCCGTGGACGGCCTATGGCAGGCTGGTACAGGACGCCACCTCTGCGGGTACGGCCCTGTTCGGTGGCAACCTGTCGCGCGCCGAGGTCAACACGCTGCTGGCTTCGACCAAGGCAGTCCGGTTCCCGGTTGCCACTGCACGGCAACGCCTTTCGGCGGTGGTGCTGGCCCAGCATGCAGAGGCCGCGCCGATGCTGGACGGCATGCTGGCCGTGCAGCAGGCCCGCGACAGCCGCATGGCGCAGGTGCTGACCCGTGCGCCTGCACCGGCGCTGCTGGTTGCCGGCCGCTGGCATGTACTGCGCGGCACCGGCGTGCCGGGCTACCTGCCGCCAGAGGCGCCGTCCCTGGTGATCGCACTCGCCTCACCTGGCGAATCCGTCGACGCCGCCGATGCCGATCTGCTGTGGGTGCTGGACGATGAGTGAGCGCGGCCAACACTGGCAGGCCATCGCGATCACCATCGGGCTTCACCTGCTGCCCTTGCTGCTGCTGGTGCATTGGGTCGCCACGCCGCCCATGCTGCCGCCACCGGAACAGGACGTGCGCATCAGCCTGCGCCTGCTGGCACCGGCCACTCCGCCACAGCCCGTAGAGGAACGCCAGGCCGATACGCCCAGCCAGGCACAACAGGCGCGCGCGTCACAAGCCAAGAAGTCGCCTCCGCCGCCCACGCCCACCGCCGCACGCGAAGGCGAACTGGCTGCCAGTGAAACCGGCGGTCGTGGCCGGCAACCGCTGCCGGTCGCCCCGCCTGCGGCCGCGACCGATGCAAGTCCCGCACCGGCATCGATCACGGCCGCGCCGCCCGCTCCGGACGCGCCACCGGCAGACTTCCAGGCCGGCGCCGCCAGCGACCAGTGGGAAGCCCGCCTGATGGCGCGGCTGGAGCGTTACCGCTATTACCCCGCCGCCGCGCGCTCGCGTCGCCAGCAGGGTACGGCGTGGGTCAGGGCCAGCATCGACCGTGAGGGCCGCCTGCTGGCGCTGCGGCTGGAGCAGTCCAGTGGCCAGCCGATGCTGAATGACGCCGCGCTGCAGACCTTCCGTCGTGCGCAGCCGCTACCGCCCATTCCCGCCGAGCTGAAGGCGCCGCAGGAACTGGTGGTGCCGGTGGAGTACTACCTGCGCTAGACGATCCAAGCCTCCGCTTTGATGTCGGGGATTGCGAGGCAGTCTGCAACCTCAACTCTGGTTGAGGTCAAATGGAACTGGCGCAACAGAGTAGTCCGCCATGCGCAACGATTGCGTCCACTTGCAGAGCCGAGCCCATGCTCGGCTGCCGTTCGCGTGGAGCAGCCGAGCATGGGCCCGGCTCTACAGTTCCGGGGTCACGTCCACGCCGGGTCGGCAGTAAAATCAATGGTCAGCCAGAACGTGCTGGCACGGGCATCCAATCGCACCGCGATCTCATCGCGCATCGCGTCGACCTCACCGACCGAACCCAATGGCGTGGCCGGGTCGGCCAGCACATGGATCTCGATGAAGCGCATCCGCCCCATCTTCGCCACGTGGCTGGTGAAGCCGGCATAGCCACGTTCGGCCACGAAGGCCTGCATCACCTGCTGCACGCGACCGTCCAGATCATCCGGCGCTACCTGCAGCACTTCGCGCATGGCCTTCCATGCACTGCGTGCCGGCACCGGCAGCACCGCCAGGCTCATCAAGGCCAGCACGATCGAATCCAGGTACGGCACCCAGTGGTGCCACTCACCGCCATGCAGCGCCAGTGCCAGCACGAAGGCCAGTACCACCGCCAGGCTCATCAACCCACCCAACAGCCAGCCACGCACGTCCAGCCACAGCAGCGCCGAGCGCAGATGCCGCGCCCGCTGCGCGACGAACGCCGCCATCGCCAGGTTGCTGGCACTCAGCAGCGCTGCCCACCACAGCGCGGGCCCGAATTTCACTTCGTGCCCGCCCGTGGTCAGGCCGATCACGGCGTTGGCCAGCGCGTACACGCAGGCCAGCGACAGGATCACACCGCCCAGCGCCTCGACCATCGGCTCCAGGTGCCAATAGCCGTACTGGAAGCGTGGGCTCTGTTCCCGCGCCACCAGCCGCAACACCGACAACGACACCAGGGTCAGGGCAACGTCGACCAGGCTGTACACGCCGTCGAACAGGATGGCCTGCGATCCCACCAGCAGGCCACCACTGAAACCGACCGCACTCACCGCAAGGGTGACTCCGATCGAGAACGTCAGGATGCGTTGCTCGCGCGCGGTATCCATCGTTCGCCGAACGGACGACCGTTGCCGGTCAGGCCTTCAGCACCTCCACCTTGTACGAAACCGCATCACCCTCCTGCTCGATGATGAGCCCGTGCACGTCCGATTCGAAGCCGGGGAAGCGCGCGTTCTGTTCGCGGGCGATGCGCAGCGACTGGATGATCGGCTCGTCGCTGTCACCGAAGCGCTCGCCCGGCATGATGGTAGGGATGCCCGGCGGGTACGGTACGAGCATGGTCGCGGCAATGCGGCCGCTGATCTGCTCGATGTCGACCCGCTCGATCTCGCCCTTCACCAGGTGGTTGTAGGCATCGGCCGGGGTCATCACCGGCGTCGGCAGATCCACGTACATCTCGCGCATCACCTTGGCCACCGCGAACTCCTGGTTGAACGCATGCAGCGCATCGCACAGGTCGCGCAGGCCCCAGCCGGCGTAAGCCACCGGGTAATCGGCGGCCAGCGTCGGCAGCGCCTGGCTGAGCGGCGCGTTTCGGTCGTACAGCTCCTTGAACGCCATCAGTTCGGTGACCAGGGTGCTCCACTTGCCCTTGGTGATGCCCATCGAGAACAGGAACAGCACCGAGTACAGGTTGGTCTTCTCCACGGTGATGCCGCGGCCCCACAGGAACTTGCTCAGCACCGCCGCCGGGATGCCCAGCTTGCCCATGCTGCCGTCCATCGCCAGGCCCGGGGTCAGCAGGGTCACCTTGATCGGGTCGATCAGCACGTAGTCGTCGACCAGGTTCTCGAAACCGTGCCAGTGCGCGTCCGGCTGCAGGTACCACTCCTCGCGCTTGGCCACCAGCGGTGCCGGCGTATCGCCCTTGTCCAGGCTGCGCTCGACCTGGGTCGGCTGCCACACGCTGAACCACCAGTCGTCGCGACCGAGGTCATCGCGCACGTGCAGCATCGCGCGGCGGAAGGCGATGGCCTCGTCGTGCATTTCCTGTACCAGCGAACGACCCGCATCGCCTTCCATCATCTTCGAGGCAACATCACACGCCGCGATCACGCCGTAATGCGGGCTGGTCGAAGTATGCATCATGAACGATTCGTTGAAGCGTTCAGCGTCCAGGTCGCGGCTGGCCGAATTGCGCACGTGGATCATCGAGGCCTGCGAGAACGCAGCCAACAGCTTGTGCGTGGAATGAGTGGTGAAGATGATCGCATCCTGCTCGCGCGGCTTGCCCTTGGCCATGCCGTAGTGGTTCTCGTAGAACGGATGGAACGCGGCATAGGCGTACCAGGCCTCGTCGAAATGCAGGAAGTCGACCGCGCTGCCGATCTCCTCCGCGATTTTCTCGGCGTTGTAGCACAGGCCGTCGTAGGTCGAGTTGGTCACCACCGCGATACGCGGCTTGGAACCGGCCTGGTAGGCCTGGCTGGCCAGCGGATTGGCCGCGATGCTCTGCTGCAGGGATTCCGGGGTGAATTGGTCCAGGCTGATCGGGCCGATGATGCCGTGCGCATTGCGGCTGGGCGTGAAATACACCGGTACCGCGCCGGTCATGATCAGCGAATGCAGCAGCGACTTGTGGCAGTTGCGGTCGACGAACACCACGTCGCCACGGGCCACGGTGCCGTGCCACACGATCTTGTTGGCCGTCGACGTACCGTTGGTGACGAAGAAGGTGTGGTCAGCGCCGAAGTTGCGCGCGGCCTCGTCCTCGGCCTCCTTGATCGGGCCGGTGTGGTCCAGCAGCGAGCCCAGCTCCGGCACCGAAATCGACAGATCGCTGCGCAGCGTGTTCTCACCGTAGAACTGGTGGAAGGCGCGCCCGACCGGTGACTTGGTGAAGGCCACGCCACCGGCATGGCCAGGCGTATGCCAGGAATAGTTCGACTCCGCCGCGTGGTGGATCAGCGCCTTGAAGAACGGCGGCAGCAGGTTCTGCATGTAGTCTTCGGCCGCACGCATCACCTGACGCGAGATGAAGCTCTTGGTGTCTTCGAACAGGAAGATGAAGCCATGGATGTACTTGAGCAGCTTGCTCGGCACCTTCTCGATGGTACGGCGCTCGCCGTACAGGAATACCGGCAGGTTGGCCCGGCGCGCACTCTGCTCGCGCAGGAAGGCGGTCAGGCGCTGGAACTCGCCATCGACCTCCTCGCTGCCGTCGATCGAGATCAGCACCGCCGAAGCAGCCACATAGGTACGGGCGCCGGCACGGGCGTCATCCAGGTTCAGGCCGCACAGCACGCGCTGGTCATTGCTGCGCAGCTCTTCCACCAGCGCACGGATGAGGATGCCGCCGATGCGCGGCGAGTCGTAGTCACCGTCAATGACGATGACCGGATAATCCAGAGACTTGAAATACACGTTGATTCTCCTTGTCTAACTCAGGAACGCTGGGCGCCGGACGAAATTGCCGCCGCCTCGCGGGAACGCTGCCGCTGTTGGCGACGCTCCTCGCTGAAGAAGGGATAGAACACGGTGATGAACAGCACGAACAGGAAGGCGTACTGCACGATCGTTCCCGACGAGCCGTAGATCGCCCACAGGCAGTACACGACCGTCAGGCTGGTCAGGGTCCAGAACGCACCGGTGTGCACCAGCGTGTGCGACCGCTCCACCACGAAGTAGCAGGCCACGCACGAATAGATGTACGGCAGCAGCGTCAGCACCACCGCCGCCGAAGTGATCACGTCGAACTGGGCCGAGGCGGTCTTCGAGGTGGAGGTCACCAGCACCGCCAGGGTCATCAGCACCGCTACGATCAGCACGCCCTTGACCGGCACGTCATCCTTGTTGGTCTTGCTGAAGATGCTCGGGAACAGGCCATCGTCGGAGGCCGCCTTGGCGCTCTGCGCGGTCAGCAGGATCCAGCCGCCCAGTGAACCGGCAGCGCCGATGAAGGCGCACAGGCTGACCAGCGCACCACCCCAGCCACCGACGGCCTTGGCCGCCGCCAGTGCGAACGGAGCATCGGAGGTCTGCAGCTCGCCGTTGGGCACCATGCCCATGATCACCGAAGAACTGGCGATGTAGGCGATGGCAGCCAGGAACACACCCGCCAGGGTGGCGCGGGCCACGTTTTTTTCCGGATTCTCCACCACGCCGGCGGTGACCGAAGCCGATTCCACGCCGATGAAGGCCCAAAGGGTCAGTGCCGCCGCACTGGAGATCGCGCCGAAGTTGGATTCACCGGACACGTTGTAGGCGCCCTTGAAGATGTCGGCATCGAAGAAGAACCAGCCGAAGATGGCGATACCCAGGATCGGCACCAGTGCGAAGCTGGTGGTGACCGTCTGCACGCGGCTGACGAACGCCGGGCCGATCATGTTGGCGAAGCTCAGCGCCCACACCAGCACCAGCACCGCGATGCAGCGCACCAGCGGCTCGGACAGGATCGGGAAGAAGTAGCTGAAGTAGCCGACCGCCGCGATCGGGATGGCGACGTTGCCGATCCAGTTGGCGAACCAGTAGATGGTGTTGGTCTGGAAGCCCATGTAGGGCCCGAACCAGTCACGCGCATAGGCGTAGGGGCCGCCCGCCTTGGGTGCTAGCTTGCCCAGCTTGGCGAACACGAAGGCCAGCAGCAGCGCGCCCGCGGTGGTGATCAGCCAGCCCCAGATAGAGGCTGTACCAATCTTGGCCAGGCTGGATGGCAGCAGGAACACGCCTGAGCCCATCATGTTGCCGGCGACGAGGAAGGTGGCTCCGACCACCCCGATTTTCTTTGCTTCTGCCATGACAATCTCCTGTACTGGCATGAGCCCGGTACAACCGGGCGTGGGGACGGTTACGCTGGCGTACGACCGCTGGCGCCTATTTGATGAAGTTGTATTGCAGGCTGCCCTGCACCCGGACCGTGTCGCCGCGCGCACCGCCCTGTTGTTCCAGACGTCCGTACAGCAGCTCCATGCCCATCGTCCACGACGGCGCCGGGCTCCAGATCAGATTGAACACGCCGTAACGGCTCTGCCGAAACGCGTCGGCCGCCAGTGCAGCATTACGCTCCAGGGTCAGCTGGCCGAAGATCAGGTTCGAACGCCACAACTCGGACCAGTAGTGGGTGTAACCCACAAAGCCGCCGTGCAGATCCAGTGCATCGAGGTGGCCATCGGCACCGACCACCGCGTCCAGTCCGGAGCCGGTCAGGTCAGCGGTGTAGCGGCTGAGGCCGCGCCCACCCAAAGCGCCGAACAGCAGCAGGTCGCGTTCGCCTACCGATGCCGAGCCGCTCAGCTGCAGGCCACCGGCCATGCGCCGGTCGCGTTCATCGTCACCGTCGTAGGCCAGGCTACGTGCCACCGCGCCCAGCTGCAGGTGGCCCCAATCGCGCTCCATGCGCGCGGTCACCGTCACATCCGGCAGCCGGTTCACGGCGGCGCGCTCATCGCTGGCACCGGCAAGTTCGGTCTTCGGATCTTCTGCAGCGACGGTCAGGGTGTTGCCCTTGCCCATCGCAAAGCTGTGATGGATGCCTGCCACCAGCAGGTAACCGGCGCCGCCGGGCCCTGCAAAGTCCAGCGTATCGGGCAGGCTGTCCGGATCCATGAAACTGGAATAGCCATAGCCGGCGTAGGTATTGCCGAGCTGGCCATAGGCATGGCGCAGGCGGAATTGGTAGCCATCGCTGCTGCCGAAGAAATCATTCTCCAGGTAGAAGCGCAGGTTGCCATGCGTGGTCGGGCGCCGTGCCTCGAAGCTGAAACGGGTCTGCTTGGCGTGGATGTTGAAGTTGGAGACATCGCGATGATTGCCGCCCACCGGCATCGACGCGGGGATGAACTGATCCTCGTCACCTGCTCCACGCGAATCGGCGATGGCATCGAGTTTGGCGTAGCCGCCGATACGGATCACCGTGTCGGTACCTGGAATAGCGAAGAAGCCCTTCAGATCGGGATCGGTCGGACCAGCGGCACTGTCGGGACGCGACGCAGCGGTGGACGGATCGGCCACCGATTCGCGCAGTGGCAGCACCGGCGGCGCCACGCCCGGCACCTGGGTAGGGTGCAGCAGGTTGGCGGTACCGGTGGGTGCGATCACGGGAGCTGGCAGAGATGCGCTGGCGGGTACAGCAGCCCCATCGTGCCGCTCGAGACGGTCCAAGCGCTGCTGCATGCCTTCAAGTGCCTGCCGCATGGCCGCGATCTCACGGCGCAGGGCCTGCGCGTCCTCCCGGTCATCCTGCTGCGCATACGCCGGTGTGACCACCAACGCGGTCAAACAGGCCAGACTCACTACCGCCAAGCGCATTGCATCCTCCCTGGAAAAACACTCGCAGCGCGATGGCGGGACGCACGCATGCGCCGCTCCGGCCTCACGTTACCGTTGCTGGAAATGCGGATACTGCGTTGACGACACCAGTCAGCCTGCACATCGCAGGCCACAGGACGATGACACTGTCCTGCCCACACCAATGTCGACGCCAACAAGGCCGCGCTGCCAGAGAGGTGGCGGCCGCAGCGGTCTGGGTAACAAGCACGGGGTGAGGTTGTCGTGAATGGCTGAGCCGGCCGACCCTGATCAGGGCGTGGCGAGCGCGGCATCCATCGCGCATTGACGCTGTATTCCATGCGTCACAGGCTAATTCACCTGTCGTTTTTGGCCTTGATTGGAATCAAGGCGCGAGGCTTGATGTCAGTCACTATTCAGACGTGATGACGAACAAGTCATGCGCAGGCCGCAATGTCGGTTTTGATCACGAAAAGCAACAGGCCCGCATGCTGCCATGCGGGCCCGTGGGTCATTCACGATGAGAGTCGCGGCTCAGCGCGGGCCCAGCACCGTCTGCAGGTCGGCACCCTGCGGCAGGCCGGCGCGACGCTGCACCTGGCCCTGCGCATCCTGGAACAGGATGCCTGGCGTGCCCTGGAAGCCCATCTCGATCATCAGCACCTGGTTCGCGTCGAGCTTGCCAGCGATCTCGCGACTGATGTTCGGCAGCGCTTTGATGCCACCGCGATCGAACTCATGCTCATTCTGCAGCAGCGCTGCACTCGGATCACGCGCAGCAAGGATGGCGGCCGCCTTGGCCGGACTGTCTTCGCGGATCACACCGACCATGATGTGACGCAGCTGGACCTTGCCCGCATCGACCCACGGACGCGCCGCTTCCCAGAACTTGTGGCAGTACGGGCAGTTGGCATCGCTGAAGGTGTAGACCACCCGCGGCGCGTCGGCCTTGCCATCGCGCACCCACGCGCTGGCCTCCAGCTTGGTCCACATTTTGGCTGACATCGGCTGCGCAACCAGTTTCTCAACGGCCTCGGCGGCCACGTCGTTGCCCTCGGCATCGAACAGGCTGCCAACCAGTACATGCTTGCCATCGGCAGTGACGTAAGCCGCGGCCGGCTGCTGGCCACCGACCACGCCGGCAAAGCCACGCAGGCCACCGGGGGCGTCGAATTCGGCAACAACCTCGAAGCCATGCTTCTCGATGCCCTTCAGCACAGCGGGGCGGTCGCCCTTGGCGGCGGAGGCCGCAGCACTTGCTGCCGGTGCCGCGGCAGCCTTGCCCGGCGGTGTCTGTGCCTGGCTGCAGGCGGCCAATGCCAGCATGACCGGCAGCAACAGCACCGCAGGAACGGTGCGCAGGGAAGTCGACAACATGGGAACTCCGTAGTGAGATGCCCGCGCAGGCTACCGCAGCCGGCGCAGTTTGTGTTCAAGACCGGCTGCGGTCAGTTCGCCCAGGTGCAGTTCGCGCAGGCGTCCTTCGGCATCGAAAAAGAGGGTCGACGGGTAGGCCTGCACGCCGAGCACGGTGGATGCTGCAGCGTCATCGTCGAGCAACACGTTGCCGAGCATGAGCCGCTCGCCGGCGATGAAACCCTGGACCTCGCCCAGGGTTTCGCCCTGGTTGAGGAATACGAACTGCACATCCGCGTGTGCCTGCTGTGCCGCCGCCAGCACCGGCATCTCGCGCCGGCAGGGCCCGCACCAGGTCGCCCAGAGATTCAGTACCAGCGGTTTACCCTTGAACTGCTGCAGATCAACCTTCCCGCCCTGCAGATCAGCCACCTGCAACGTCGGCAGCGGCATCTGCCGTTCCTGCCAGGCTGACAGCAGCTGGCTGCCACCTGCCCATAGCAACATACCAATCAACGCGCCGACCAGTACCGGCGCGCGCAGTGGGCGCCAACGCCGTAATCGCCACAGCCCCCACGCCAGCCCGGAAACAAGCACTACCGGCAGGTGGTAGCCGCCGTCTGCGATCTGCAGAATGCTCCAGGGCGCTTCGCGATACAGGGCAAGGTTCAAGGCGACGAAACTGATTCGGCCACAGAGCAGGCCGATCAGCAGCATGTCCATCACCATGCTCGCCGCCGAGGGTAGCGGCCCCCCGTCCTTCCGACGCGGCCATAAATGGGCCACGGCCATCGCCAGCAACACGCACGCGAGAATCAATACCACCGGCATCGGCACCGGCCCAACACTCGACATCAGCCCACCTGCTCATTCGTTCTCTGGCTGCATGGTCGAAGGGTCGCGCCCACGTTGCAAGCGCGACATCTGATCAGGCGCTAGGCCGCACTGCGTCCCAACTGCAGTGCGGACGGCGCCTGCAGACCGCGCAGGCTGCCCGCCACCGATGGCATCAACGGCCGTTCACGCCGCTTGCTGTTGACATGGCGGCGATAATTGGCCGGCGTCATGCCGACAATGCGTAGGAACAGGCGTCGGAAAGCACTCTGATCCGCGTAGCCCACGCCCCAGGCCACTTCATCGATGCCTGCCCCCTGCTGGAGCAGGGTCTGCGCCTTGGCGATGCGCAGCCGCTGGCAGTACTCGATGGGTCGCAGCCCCGTGGCCCGTAGGAAGCGTCGCTGCAGCGTCCGCGGCTCAAGCCCGGCAATCTCGCAGATCGCGGCGAGAGTAGCGCCGCGTGCCGCTGTGGTATGCAACCAACGCTGCGCTTTCAGCACATCGCGATCGCCATGGGCGAAGTTGGCGCTGAAACGCTCCAGATCCTGCTGGATCGTCGCCGGCACGGTGATTCCCAACTGCTGTGCCACCGCGCTGGCCACGCCCTGCCCGTGCAACCGGTACAGCAGGCGCAGCGCCAGGAAGCGCCAGGCCTGCGAACCGCCAACGGTCAACAGGTCGCCGTCATCGACCAGTGCGCGTTCACTCGGCACCCAGCTGGCAGCCTGTGCCTGCAGCCCGGGATGCCGCGCCAGATCAGGTCCACTGACGGTGCGCCCGGCCAGCAATCCGGCGCGTGCCAGTACGCTTACGCCATCACTGGCGGCCGCCAGAAGGCTGCCGCCGTCGTAATGAGCCCGCAGCCAGTCCAGCAGGATCTCGTCGGCACGCAGGCAGGCTCCGGGGCTGATCTGGCCCGGCACCGCGATCACTGCGGGAATGGCGGCATCGAGCATTTCCGCGCCGGCGATGCGATGCACGCCGGTCTGACTGGCCGGCACGATCCAGCGGGTAACCAACACGCGCTTGAACGGCCGGCGCTGCTGCTGGGCCAGGCGATTGGCCACGTGCGCCATCTCTGCCAGCACCGAGGCGGCCGAGGGATCGCCTCCCGGGTACTCGACCACCGCGACCTCGACGAATCCTTCGTTCCTGAATCCTTCCACACACCACCTCCTCGGTTCGTTGCGGGCCATCGAATGGCCGGTTCAGGCGAAGGGTAGGAACTGGTCCAGCGGCAGGGCTATGAAGAAAGTTGCAAAGTGCGCTGAATACGCGGCTCGGCAGAAAGTCTTGACTCTTGACCAGACTCAAGGCTTCACAATGCGCGGCAGCATCCGCAGGAATCCGCCATGAACATTGGACAACTGGCCCGCCAGGCTGGCGTGCCCATCGATACGGTCCGCTACTATGAGCGCCAGCATCTGCTGCCCACGGCCGCACGTTCGGCCGGTGGCTACCGCATCTTCGGTGAGCGGGACCTGCGCCGGCTGCGCTTCATCCGCCGGGCCAAATCACTGGGCTTCAGCCTGGAAGAAATCGGCGAGCTGCTCGCGCTCAGTGATCGCCACCAGCAGGACATGGGCAGCGTCCGCGACACGGCCCAGGCACGCCTGCTGGATATCGCGCAGCGGATGGCCGAACTGCAGCGCATGCACAACGCGCTGTCACAACTGGTCGATGCCTGCCCGGGGCACGGCACGCTGGATCAATGCCCGATCCTGGCCGCGCTGACCGACGACACTGCATGAGCCCAGGCGAGCGAGATCCACCTCGCAATCGACGTGAAGAAAAGTGCAACAAATGCTTGCCAACCCCCTGGGGCAAGGCTATTATTTCGCTCCTCAGCGACGTGGGGCCATAGCTCAGCTGGGAGAGCGCCTGCATGGCATGCAGGAGGTCAGCGGTTCGATCCCGCTTGGCTCCACCAATCTTTCGGCATTAGGCCGTCGAAAGGTCGCTAAAGAACATTGATGAGAATTGCGTCCCCATCGTCTAGAGGCCTAGGACATCACCCTTTCACGGTGGCGACCGGGGTTCGAATCCCCGTGGGGACGCCACTCATCATGAACAACGAGGACCCGGCCGATAACCGGGTCTTTTTTGTTCACCGCCCACCGGCATTCAGGTTGTGGCGTTGCGGTTCCCCTGCCCTCATGGCTGCGGTTGATCCGGAACGAAAAAAGCTTAAAAAAAAGCTTCCACAAATGTGAACACGCAGGTATGATGGGCGGCTCGGTAACACGGGGCCATAGCTCAGCTGGGAGAGCGCCTGCATGGCATGCAGGAGGTCAGCGGTTCGATCCCGCTTGGCTCCACCACTTCGACATTAGGCCGTCGAAGAATCTACAACTTGAAGTTTTCGTGCGTCCCCATCGTCTAGAGGCCTAGGACATCACCCTTTCACGGTGGCGACCGGGGTTCGAATCCCCGTGGGGACGCCAATTCTTGAAAACCCCGGTTTCGACCGGGGTTTTTCTTTGCCTGCGATCTGCTGGTGGAACGCATCCACGCATGGCGTGGATCTACCCCGACTCTGCAGTAGATCCATGCCATGCGTGGATGGAAAACGCTGGACCGCGCCTCAGAACCGCCGATACATCCCGATCGATGCCGGTGCCGTCGGTGCAAAACCGAACTGCGCGTACAGCCGATGCGCCTCGCCATCGGCCAACAGGCTCACATAGGCCGACGGCGGCAGGTTGCCCTGCATCCACTCGCTCAGGCGCCGCATCACTTCCTTGCCCAGACCCTGCCCCTGCAGGCGCGGCAACACCGCGATATCGCAGACCTGAAGGTGACATCCGCCATCACCAACGATCCGTCCCATCGCCACAAGTTCGTTGCCCTGGTAGGCACACACGCCGAACAAGGTATTGGGCAGTGCACGCGCCGCGGCCTCCTCGGTCTTGGCACTCAGGCCGGCCAGCACACGCAACCGGCAGTAGCCCTCGACGGTTGGCACAGTCTCGCGGAACTGGCAGGTGGCGGAATCATTCATGCGGTATCTCCCTATAGGTCGAGCTATCCTGCCTCATCCCCGTCGCAGTTGCTGCGATCCATCCCGGCAGATTTACCATGTGCTATTCCGCCCTGATCCGCGCCGACTACGCCAAGCTGGTGCGCGAGTTCGGCGCCATCCTGTCGCTGGAAGATTTCGCGGAGCTGTACGCGCACGATCCGGGCAAGAAGCGACCGAAGACACCCAAGGCGATGGATGACGGCTTCGCTGCTGCACGCACCGAGCTGGGGCGCGACATCGTGGCGAAGATCCAGCAGTGGCATGCGCAGGAGCAACGCGAATTGGAAGCGGACCTGGCCCGCCAGTGCGAGCGGCGTGATATCGCCAACGCCACGCTGGCGACCCGCCCTACCCAGAAAGCACGCAATGACCTGCGCGTGGCCGGCAACCGCATCGAGCGCGCGCAAGCCCGGCTTGAAGACCTGCACCGGGTGCAGTTGCTGCCACGCGATAACCGGATTTTCCCTGGCACCTATGCGCCGGTGATGATCAGCGACAACGGTGAGCGGGTGATCAAGCCGATGCGCTACCAGTGCCGGCTTCCTGACAAGCCCGCACGCAACGACGTGCTTTATCCCGGCACCTACAACGCACGACGCGACAGTCTGGAAGGCTACTGGCGTGGTGCGTTCGGCCTGCGCCATGGCGTGGTGGTGGTGCAGGCGTTCTACGAGCACGTGCCCCGCCATGCCATCGCGGGACGCACGCTCGGCGCAGACGAAAAGGAACAGGACGTGGTGCTGGAGTTCCGTCCCGATCCACCGCGCGACCTGCTGCTGGCCTGCCTGTGGGCGGAATGGGAGGGCCCGGAGGGCCGCCTGCTGTCATTCGCCACCATCACCGACACACCGCCCGGCGACGTTGCTGCGGCTGGTCATGATCGCGGCGTGGTACCTATCCGCAAGGAATACCTCGATGCCTGGCTCAATCCCGATCCGGACGACCTGGCGCGGCAGTACCGAATTCTCGATGACCGCGAGGACATCCGCTACGTGTATGAGGAAGCAGGTTGAACATGGCGCGCGAATGAAAAACCCCGCCTTGGCGGGGTTCCTGGATCAGGGGTTGCCGCCGCACATCGCCTCTTCGCAGAACGCTTGCTCCTGCAGGCACTGCTCAACCTCGCCACCCCGCGCAATGCAGCTCTTGTAGAGCTGGTAACAAGGCTGGCCGCACCACGCGGCAGAGGCCGTACCACCGAAGACAGCCATCGAAAGGACACCCGCAGCAACCACGCGCTTGATCCACTTCTTCATGCCACTCTCCTTGTAGGCCTGAGCATTCAGGCCCGGGCAGCATACGCCCGCCGATTCCATCAGGACCAATCAGGCCTTCGCGCTGGAACGACCCACCGCGCGCGCCAGCGCCCGGCTCAGATCCGCCGACAGGTACGGCTTGACCAGCAGCACACCAGCCAGCATGGACTCAGGCAGCTGCTCGGCCAGCATCCCCGTGGCCAGCACGAACGGTACGCCACGCGCCGACAGCGCAGCTGCGACCGGCTCGCTGGTTTCATTGCGGGCAAGGCGATAATCGAGCAGGGCCACGTCCGGCGCCGAATCCTCCAGCAGGCGCAGCGCTTCGGCCACGCCCGCCGCCAACCCGACCACGGTCGCGCCGGCATGCACCAGCTGCATCTGCAGCAAGGCGGCACTCATCTCGTCGTTCTCGACCACCAGCACCCTCAGGTCCTGCAACACTGTCATCGGCTACCGCTCCTGGAGGGATACATGCCGCCGCAGTATAGCCACCATGGGGTCGAAGCCGACAGGAAGCGCCCTGATCGCCTCTCCCCCTATGAAAGCCCTGCCGACCTCGGTTACACTCGCACGCTGCCTGCCGGTGTGGCGGAATGGTATACGCAGCTGACTCAAAATCAGCCGGGGGTGACCCCATGAAGGTTCGAGTCCTTTCACCGGCACCAAAGACCCTAGCGGCATAAGGGTTTCCAAGAAAATGGCGTAATGGAGTCGTGAATCTTCCGGCTCCGCCTTTTTTAACTCCCCCTCTCGTTACACACCGCGGCGCATCTGCTGCAGCCCTGCCCTCACCCACGCCTTGCGCGCGTCCTTCGGACGGGGCTTTGTCGCCGGCGGCTTGGCCGGCTCCAGCGCTTCCTTGACCCGCTCCAGCTCCTTCGTCCCCGCCCCAGCCGATCTGCCCCAGCTCTCTCTCTGGCCTTAATCAGGGCCTCGCCTTGGTCTTGCTCGCCGCCGACGGTCAGCACGGCGGCTGGGTAGATATTCCTAAGAGACGATGGCCAATACCAGTGCCACGATCAGCGCTGAAGTCAGCAGGAACGAAGCAAGTACAAAGCCAAACGCTGGCAGATGCCCTCCTCCGTTCAGCGCGACGAATGTCTTCGTCCGAGCCCACAAGTACCACGCCACTGCCGCGAGCCCGATCGACGGCCCAAGAAGCTCCCACCCCTCCGCCCCTGCCGATGTCGCCGCCTGGGAAATGGCGAGCAAGATGACGAAGGGACAGGCGATGAAAGCCTGAATGGAGAAAGGCTCCCTCAGGGTCTCTCTATTCACCGAGAGGCGCTGCCTCCAGAGGGTGCTCAGCGCGGCACCCAGCGCATAGATGCAGAAGATGGCGGACCGGGTAAGCAGCAGGCCCTCCTCGCTGCCAAAGAGCAGCTTGCCGACAGGGCCGGAGACCGCCAGCGGAGCCATCCGCATTGCCATCTCGATGGCATGGGCTATCGCCACAGACAGGATCAGCATGAGAACCGGACTGATCGCATCCGCAAAGCGCTGCTCCTGATCCTTCGCGAACTCCCGGCGGGTGTACTGAGCGACCTCACCTGGTCGAACCAGCACACGCCAAAGCGTTCGCGGATAGAACACGAGCCAACCTACAAGCTCGTACAGAAATTCCTCAAGCGATCGAAGAAGTCGTATCAAGTCCATTGGATCGAGTAGGCCGCCGGTGGTATGGCCGAGGTTACAGGTGAAGCGGGCACAGCATATAAAGGGAGGGGGGCATCTCACCTGGCTTATCGGGAGAGCCGCTCCCTCCCCACCCTTGCCCATGCTTTTATCGGGCCCTTCGCCATGGGCTTAGCGACCGGCGACCTGCGCGGCTCCAGCGCTTCCTTGATCCGCGCCACCTCCCTGACCCCGGCCTCAGCTAGGCGCCGGGCCTGTTGCTGCTGCTCGCGGGTCGGCGGCAGGCCAGGCAGCGGTTCGAGCGGCTCGCTCGGCGTGGTGTCCAGCAGCCGGGCCACGGCAGCGCGAAGGCGCATCTCCGGGTAGAGCCTGGCGGCACACCAGCGTTCGGCGTAGCGCTTGCCCTGGGCGATGCTCGCCGCCGGAACATCCTTCGACTCCCACATCTTTCGGGCATCGAGGTGCACACGCACCCCGCGCCCCTTCGCCGGCGAAACCTGAGCGATCTGCCGACCGCTCCACCACAGCACCCAGGTATCCCTCAGCTGGACCCAGCCAGAGGGAACGGGAGCGGTGCGGAAGCCTTGGTAGCCGTGCGAGGGAAGCATGGCCGGAAGGATACGGCCGGCCGTCGCAGATCCTGCGAACGCTGCCACCACTTGTCTGAACCGTTCTGAATTGGCATCTCTGCTATGCATCCAAGCGATTCATCAAGGCGTATGTAGGGTGCTTGCAACTTGCAGGCATCCAACTGAGGAACGCACCGTGAACGCTTTCAAGCGCATTGCCGCCACAGCAAGCCTCGCCGTACTCGTTTCAGCAGCTTCGTCCAGTTTCGCCGCCAACACAGTCATGGTTGGTGGAGCGGAAATGTATCCGACCAAGACGATCGTCGAGAACGCCATCAACTCCAAGGACCACACCACACTGGTCGCAGCGGTCAAGGCAGCAGGCCTGGTCGACACCCTCAACGGAACCGGCCCCTTCACAGTTTTCGCCCCTACCAACGCGGCCTTCAACAAGCTGCCGGCAGGTACTGTGGATACGCTGGTGAAGCCTGAGAACAAGGCTCAGCTGACCAAGATCCTGACCTACCATGTGGTTCCTGGCAGCTACAGCTCTGCCCAGCTTATGGCGGACGCCAAGACGCATGGCGGAAAGGCCACCCTGAAGACGGTTCAGGGCGAACCGCTCACCGTAGCGCTTCGTGATGGGAAGCTGTGGGTGGTCGACGCTAAGGGAGGCAAGGCCGGGATCAGCATCGCCGATGTTGGCCAGTCGAACGGAGTCATTCATGTGATCGACACCGTCTTGATGCCGAAGTAATCCTGCGCGGGGTCGTAGGCACCTCAAGGGTGCCTACGCTTGCATCGCAGGCCACCAATCCGGCATAAATGGCTTGTCAAGATCCACGCCCTTAACTGTTCATTCTGTATGGTTGCCCCATCTGGCTCCTCTCAGGCGCGAAATCCTTCGCCCCCGTGTCTAGCCCCTCAAAGGCACGACACATGACACCCCCAACTGCTTTCCGGATCCTGCGGATCAGACCCATTCTCCAACTCAACGGAACGATGGAAGGGATCGCCTCGCTGCAATCCAAATGCACCGCTTGCGGAGACGAATCCAGGATGTCCAACGGCTGCGGCCTGGAAGAAGCAGATGGTGGCGTCAGGCTCACCTGCTTGGGCTGCAAGGCTACCGAGATCCTGACGCTTGAAGTGGCCCTGGGCCATTGGCGTGAACAGACGCGACGCGATCGCATTCTTGCCCTCGCGGGCATCGTCCCCGATGACCTAAAGCGCCCCTAGGTCCTGAACCACCGCTTGGCCTTCGCTCAGCGCAGCAACCAGAAGCCTGCCACCCGCAGCTTGGCGGCCAACAGCCTGATTGAGCCACGCCGCCTGAAGACGAGCCGCCTGCAGTACATCTACGAGCTCAAAACTGTCGGGGCGGCCTTCCAATGGCTGACCTGGAGACGCTAGGCCGCCGTCCAGAGGCTGGACTCTTGCCGAGATGGCGCTGTCGTGTTTGGCATAGGCAGCGGCCATCATTCGCCCGCTCTTCGCCGACCAACCGCCGAGTACGAGCTCAGTGCCAAGTGCAGATTGAGGTAGGCCGGCATCGGCCGCCGCCTTTTCGTAGGCGGGCCAAAGCTTGTCGATCACCAGGCCCAGCTCGGCGGATAGCTGCTCCATCGTGAAATCGGCCCGGAAGCTTGCCTGGAGTGCGAGCTCGTAGATGCGAAGAAAGAACTGAGTGGACCCGCGTGCCGCCAACACGAAGTTGTGCTGCGGGATCAGCAGCACCTTTGCGCCGGACGAATGGGCTCCAGTTCGAGCGTCCTCAGCGAGGGTATCAACCGCAACAAGGAGCTGGTCAGGACGCAGCAGAACGTTGAGGATGCTCATAGCGGGCTCTTCTAGGCGTCCGCAGACTATCGCTTTCCCCGCCCTGCCTGTCGAGACCACCATGAGAGCCGAGATCAATGAAATCTTAGACCGCCTTCAAGCCTGCGAGGCCGGACTAGAAATGCACCGCGGCTACCTCAAGGCAATGGAATATGCACTTCGATTGTGTGTACTGACCCACCCTGAGCCTGAAAACCTCTCCCATGCATGGAGTCAGCTCCTACCCAGCATCGCGGCCAAGCACAGGGATAGTGGCGGCGATGTCTTCGCCGCTGCCTTTCAGCAATCTCTAACAGTTTTGACCGAGCAAATCGGCGAAGTCCAAGGAAGCTAGACCACTGTGTAGAACCGGCATGGCGCTGCTCAAGCGCCCCCGGGTTGAGCTGCCTGCGGGAATCTACCTCGAAGCGCGACGGCGCAGTCCCACGCCGCCCACTCCAATTTCACGCCACTCAACGTTAGCGCGCTAACCGCTCGTCCCTGAAGTACTCAGGGATTGCTCTCACTGAACATCTTGTGCTGGTGTCGCTGCTCGCATAAGTGCAGCCTCAATGGAACGACCGCTTCTGCGCCGAGCATGTACCCGTATCGCTTGAAACCTTTCACTCCGATACTTGACCCGTATCCATATCGCTCGCAGCCCTTCAAATTGGTGCTGGATGCGTACCTGTAGCCCTCGGCTTCGTTCATACATAAATCACTCCATTGCGATGAATTCACCGCACAGAGATGGTGCGCGCTTACCCATTACTACCTTGCGATGCACAATCAGAAAAATGAACGGGCTGCAGCTGCAGGTTGAGCTGCTTGCGGCCCAGGATCCGGATCCGGCTCCGGCTCCGACTCCGACTCCGGCAAAGTCAGGATGGTTGCAGCGAGAGACTCGCATCTTCAATGCCTACACCACATCGGACCTAGCCTGAACAGGCCGCACTTCAACCCCATGGTACTGTCCAACCCGCAGGCTGGATTGTCTGCACATCGCTGGAAAGGAGTTCATCGTGCAAATGAAGTCTCTCGCTTTCGGCATCGCGCTCTTGATTGGTGTATCTGCCAGCCCCGTAGTTTCCAGCGCTGATGCCGCGCCGTTGAAGACGAGCACCACTATCGAGTCTCGGACCACATACTTGAAAGGGTCCGTCGAAGCCACTTCGGTCTTAGATTGGGTTAAGGCTCACTCACCAGCGTATGCGCCTATTACTTCTGCGGGAGAAATCTCGGTAGTTCTCAAGCAGATCGCTCCTCGATTCACGGCTCGCTCCGCCTCCGAGGGTCCGCCTGTGGCGCTACCCGCCTCCGGCCAGCAAGGCGAGGAGATCACAATCACGAATCGGCATTCCGATGGAACCATCGAGACGTGGGCCTACACTTGGCGCGACAGTGGCTGGGTGTTGGTTGAGTACCATTTCAAGGACGGCTACAACCCTGAGAACGTGAAGTAATCAAGTCTCGCTCTTAGGACACCGCCAGTCCAAGCAGGCCCCCGTTCACGCGGGGGCTTTGCTTTTTGGCTGCCTATACAGACCAAGCTGTCGAGTGAGGGCGAGTCGAGCTTGATCCACCTCTGTGCCGACGCGGCGCTGCTCAAGCGCCCCCGAGTTGAGCTGCCTGCGGCCCCGGATCCGGCACAGTCAGAATGCCAGCGCCGGCGGCTGGGCACTATCGGGCAACTACCCACTGACGTTCGGGGTTCTCCCTACGCGGCCAGCTTGTGCTCATAGAACAGGTGCCGCTGGTCATCGAAGATCGGGTACGGGGCGGCCAGGTCGGCTGGATCCGGATTGAGCCAGGCGTCCACATGCTCGGGCTTGATGCTGATGATGGTCCGACAGTGGCCGGCGGCGGCCACTGCAGCCTGCAACGTAAGGTACATCGGAGTACATCAAAGCACTGGCCGACGCGTACATCAGCCAGTGCGAAGTACGGCTGCGATCAGTTGTACATGATCGTGTACTTGACGTTGCTGGTAACTTCACCAGCTGTCGGGTTGGGATAAGCGTAGTACTCGACGTAGTAGTTAAGGTTGGCCGTTCCGTCCGGCCCCACCGCTACCCACTTTGAGTCGTTCTGCGCTTGATAGGCACCAAGAGCCCTAATCCGCAACATACTCCCATCCGAGTTGAGCAGTTGCAGATCAACATTCCGAGCTGGATTAGCTGCCATGTTCAGCAGACGCCCAGTTTCGAACCTCACCGACGGACCTGACTCGAAGAACGTTGCTACGTTTCCAGACGCACAATTAGTGAGATTGATCGTGAACGGCGTTCGCCCAGCGGTACCGCCATTGCTTAGATCAAGAGCGCTCAGAGAAACCGTAGGAAGAGTGACAGTGAAGTCCCGCCCCCCTGGTGTCGAGATAGTGCAAGTCTTGTCAGTAACTTTGCCGTTGAACGTCACCGTTCCATCTGCGGCGCTTGCGGACAGCGGTGCGAGTAGGACCACCAAGGGCACCAAGCATGTGATCTTGTTCAATTCTTAGACCTGAGAGACGTGAACTTGTAGGAAGTGATTTGATCCGTAAGGCAGCGCTCTTCCCGCGATGTTCGGTGCAGACTGACTGCCGAGTCGCCACGATAGGCAAGGCATCAATGCGACACAAGTCACATTTTTCATCCAATGATTCAAATGTTCAGGTTACATTCACAATTAAAGCGAAAGAAGAATTCGCACAGTTGAAGAATCTCTTTCGTTTCTTTGCCAATGACAATTGGTCCAAGAGCGCCCGCTCTCCGCTCGCGCGGAACCTTCAATCTTTCACCCTGTACGGTTACTGCAATGGGAGCGGGATCCTTCCCTACACCTGGCACCGAGCCGGCGCGGCGCTGCTCACGCGCCCCGGGGTTGAGCTGCCTGCGGCCTCGGATCCGGCAAGGTCAGAATGACCGCCCTGCCCCGCTGACACCCTCAGGCAACCTCGTCCTGTCGGGTCGGGCTGTCGTTACAGACGCGACTATCGTCAGAGGGCTACCGTGCGGCCATGTGCAGCTGAGCTGATCAGCACCGCTCCGCTTCAGTTCGACCCTACGTCCTTCACTACCGCTTGTCCCTTCTGCAGAAACACAGCCAGCAGCAGACCTCCCTCCACCTACAGCTCCATCCCGATCCGCTAGACCCGGGTCGAGCGCCGACTGTCGTTCTCGGCATCCGCCGTGACCATCACCAGGCCATTCTTCGACGACCAATCGTCAAGGACCAGCTCCTTTCCGCGCGATCACGAACAAACCAATGCCCCGCGCCTAGCACAGCATGGCAGCCGAATACGTGCCGCATATCACAATTTATGAACGAATGTAAGTAACTTCAGATTGACTGGTAAAACCGGGGGTGAAGAGTGCGAAGCGGCGTTTGTTAGTGCGTAACACCTTCTCACGTTAAGGATGCTGCAGATGACACGCTCGCCCTACGCTCGCCCTCACTTCCACCCACTTGCCAGTAGCCTGGCCATCGCCGTCTCAAGTTCACTGCTAATTGCAATGCCAACTCCGTCGAAGGCCACTCAAGCTCTCGATTCCTGGCCGCATCAACGTGAACTTCAGGCCGCATGGGCTCATTCAACAGTGTCCGGAACTCAGGTCACCTCTCTCGCACCCTCCGGAGCAACGTCGCTCACTTCAATTACAGAGACGGCCGGGAATCCGGACAGCTGGAAAACTCCCGAGTTCAACGCGGATTGGGGCCTAGCAGCGATGGGGGCCAATTACGCCTACGCGCGCGGCCTAACTGGCAAGGGTGTGCGCTTGGCAGTGTTCGACAGTGGTTCGGCACTAGTCCACCAAGAGTTCACGGGACGGAACTCTTCAAGCATCACAATTGGTCCCACCTGTGCGTCACCCGGAACAATCAAAGGCGCTGATGCCTGCGCCCAGACGCGGGGCGACCAACCGGGCTACAACTACACTGGGTTCGACAGCAACCTCTCGGCCACAGATATCGCTTTTCTGAAAAGCCACAATATTTCCGAAGGCTTGACGTACGCTGACCACGGCACCCATGTCCTAGGCACCATAGTCGCCAATCGTGATGGCAAAGGCATGCACGGTGTGGCATTCAACTCGGACTTTACCGTTGCGCGTATATTCGGCGACACCTACTACGAATGGCACAAGATCCCTAATTCCAACCCTGATAGCTACAACCGGCGTACACAAGCGCGCACCGACCCCGACGACACAGCCACACTTGAGATGTATGCACAACTCGACGCTCAGGGGGTGCGCGCCATCAATCACAGCTGGGGGTACGCCACTACGAGCAAGACTGCGGCCGACCTCGACACTGACTACCAAAAATACAAATCCGGCATCGCTGTCTACGCTAGCATCTATGACAACACGCCTGCCAAAGCAGGCTCCCAGTTGCTTCAGGTCTGGTCAGCCGGCAACGGTAGCGGTGCATTTGCGGGCATCACAGCGTCACTACCGCTGTGGAAACAGGATGTAGAGCCCTACTGGCTCGCCGTAGCCAACGTTCGCCTGCCGGATGCAGCCAAGGGAGAGACTAATTTTGTAATCAGTGGTGGCTCAAGCATTTGCGGTGCAGCAGCCAACTGGTGCATCTCAGCTCCAGGAACTGACATAGAAAGCACCATCGTGTCAGGCGACATCCAAGGCCGCCTGGAGAATACTGCCGCGCATACCAAAATCATTGTCGACAAGGAAGACACGAAGTATGGATACGGGAAAAAGTCCGGCACGTCGATGGCCGCGCCGCACATCACGGGCGCCTTGGGCTTGTTGTTTGAACGCTTCCCTTATCTGAGCAATGCCCAGGTCCGCGACGTGCTGCTGACCACCGCAACGGATCTGGGCAAGGCGGGCATTGATGAGATCTATGGCTGGGGCATGGTCGACTTGCGCAAGGCCATCGAAGGCTACGGTTCGCTGCGCGTGGACACCAACGTGGTGATGAACCAGAAGGCTGGCGGCCTGAAGGTCTGGGAAGGTGATGCCTGGGACAACTGGACCAACGACATCGGCGGCCCCGGCAAGCTGACCAAATCCGGCATCGGTTGGCTGCGCCTGAGCGGCAACAACAGCTTCAACGGTACGGTCCTGCAGGACGGTACGCTAGAATTGAGCGGTACAAACACGCTCACCTCGGCGGTCGAGGTTCAGGGTGGCCAGTTCCTGCTCAACGGCAGCCTGGTCTCCACCGCACTGACCACCACCGGCGGCGTCAGCACGGTCAGCGCCAGTGGCGTGCTGAAGGACAGCAACCTGACCGTCAACGGTGGCGTGGTGTCCTTCAACGGCACACAGACCGGCGGCACCACTACGGTCGGCGCCAACGGCCTGCTGAAGGGCATCGGTACGCTCGGCAACACCCGCGTGGACGGCATCATCGCGCCGGGCAACTCGATCGGTACGCTGACAATTAACGGCAACTACGTGCAGGGCGCCACCGGCGTCTACACAGCGGAACTGGTCCCGGGTGGAGGAAGCGATCAACTTCATGTCACAGGGACCGCGGCCCTCGATGGCACTTTGTCCGCGCTGCCGGCGCCGGGCGTGTACTACCTCGGTGAGCAGTTCAACATCCTGCGTGCCGATGGCGGTGTTGGCGGCCAATTCACCAAGACCGACTTCAGCGCATTCTCGCCCTTCCTGCAGTTCACCGTGGCCTACGCCAACAATGCTGCGCGCATCGACGTCGCCCGTGGCGCTTCGCTGACCACGGCGGCCAACACACCCAACCAGCGTGCAGTGGCAGCGGCCGCCGACCTGCTGCCGGTCACCCAAGGCCTGCCCAAGCCCGTGACCCAGCTGTTCCCGCAGCAGATCGGTGGCGTGCTCGATGGCCTCAGCGGCGAGCTGCACCCGGCCACGGCCATCGCCTTGGTCGAGGGCAGCCGCTACGTGCGCGATGCCGCGTTGTCACGCCATGCCGGTGTCAGCGCGCCCGGTAGCGAGGTGGGTGAAGCCACCGGTGTATGGGTGCAAGCTATCGGTGGCAACAGCAAGCTGGACGGTGACTTCAACAGCGCCCTCACGGAAGCCAACAGCAACGGCCTACTGGTGGGCATCGACCGCGAGCTCTCCGGCTGGCAGATCGGTGTGCTAGCCGGCACCGGCCGTACCGACGTGAAGCAGCACGAACGTCGGGCCAAGTCAAAGATCGACAACACGCACTTCGGCGCCTACGCCAGCCACAACTGGGGTGGATTCGGCCTGCGCGGCGGTGTGGCCTGGAGCAAGCACGAGGTGAAGAGTACGCGTGATGTCGCCTTCGCAGGCTTCAGCGACAGCCTGAGCGCGCGCTACGACGCCCGCACCCGCCAAGCCTTCATCGAAGCCGGTTACCGCTTCGGTGGTCCGGAAGCCGGACTGGAGCCGTACCTGCAGGTTGCGCGCGTGGAAGTGGACCTCAAGCGCATCAACGAACGCGGTGGTGCGGCCTCCCTGCAGGGCAAGGTGGATGACACCGCAACCACGATCGCTACCGCCGGTGTGCGCTTCGACAAGGGCCTGAAGGCCTCGTTCCAGCAGGACAGCTGGCTGCACCTACGCGGTGGCGTCGGCTACCGGCGCGCCTCGGGTGATCGCAGCCAAGTCGCAAACTTTGCCTTTGCCAATGGCAGCTCCACGTTCGCGGTCAACGGCGCACCAATTGCCGACAACGCGGTGGTGGCCGAACTGGGCCTGTCGGCATGGCTGACCTCGCGACAACAGCTGGAGTTGGGCTACAGCGGTCAATTCGGCAGCGAAAGCCGCGACCACGGTGCAAACGCGAGATGGTCCGTTCGTTTCTGAACCGCACTTGGCTGATGACGATGCAGGGGCGGCCCTTTTTGCCGCCCCGACTTTCTGTAACCGTGCCATGCCAAGTCAACAGCTTCTAGTGCCCCCTTCTCCACCGAACCAGGGGCGGACTTGAACTGCTTCCTCGACGTGATTATTAGCTGACCTCTCTGCTTGAAGCGTTCTGCGAACTTCTGTCGACGTGTTAACCAGAGCAGTTCGCTGCAACGAAGTGGTTTCCAGCCTAACCATCCGCTTGGTTCATCAGATGACGGCGATTACGCCAAGTGACCTACTTTTATTATGGAGATGCAATGATGAAATTTTCCGCTGCCTGCCTGTTAGCCGGCATGATGACCGCTGCCTCGGTGGGGATCGCCGTGGCCGCTGAAGAAACCGATCGCTATGCCTGGCTGGAGGACGTCACCGGCGACAAGCCGCTGTCCTGGGTCAAGGAACAGAACGCCAAGTCCGAAGGGCGCCTGGCGCAGACCCCGGCCTTCAAGCAGATGGAGACCAGCATCCGTGAGGTGCTCGACTCCGATGCC